>Ga0129314_1000023_pt1 | contig 212256 bp, 189 predicted proteins | sample O1111metagenome_FD_94431 | JGI IMG/M metagenome (GOLD analysis project Ga0129314, IMG submission 94431) | Orangutan individual fecal microbial communities from fecal samples from Wisconsin, USA - O1111 metagenome | ecosystem: Host-associated > Mammals > Digestive system > Large intestine >...
GTGGAGCGGTAGTTCAGTTGGTTAGAATACCTGCCTGTCACGCAGGGGGTCGCGGGTTCGAGTCCCGTCCGTTCCGCCACTTATTAAGAGCCCTGAGCTAACGCTCAGGGCTTTTTCTTTTCCAGCGATTTAATTATTGCTGAATCCGCAAAAATCCTCTGCATTTTTCACTCTTTTTCGGCAAAGAACTTGTGGTCATAATCCTCTCAGTTAACGAACATAGTGATTAAAAAGAGGAATTCTATGACTATCCCTGCATTCGGTTTAGGTACGTTTCGCCTGAAAGACGACGTGGTTATCGCTTCTGTCAAAACGGCGCTTGAGCTGGGCTACCGTGCTGTCGACACTGCGCAAATCTATGAAAATGAAGCGGCTGTTGGTCAGGCAATTGCCGAAAGTGGCGTACCGCGTAACGAGTTGTACATCACCACCAAGATCTGGATTGAAAATCTCAGCAAAGACAAACTGATCCCAAGTCTGAAAGAAAGTCTGAAGAAACTGCGTACGGATTATGTTGATTTGACACTGATCCACTGGCCATCTCCGGGCGATGCGGTATCCGTTGAAGAGTTTATGCAGACGCTGCTTGAAGCGAAAGAGCAGGGGCTGACTCGCGAAATTGGTATCTCAAACTTCACTATTTCGCTGATGGAAAAAGCCATTGCCACAGTAGGTGCAGACAATATCGCGACCAACCAGATTGAGCTGTCTCCGTATCTGCAGAGTCTTAAGGTGGTTGACTGGGCTAAAGCGCACGGTATCCACATCACCTCTTACATGACGCTGGCTTACGGTAAGGCACTAAAAGATGAAGTGATTGCACACATTGCCGCTAAACATAACGCGACCCCAGCGCAGGTTATTCTGGCATGGGCAATGGATGAAGGTTACTCCGTGATCCCTTCATCTACCAAGCGTGAAAACCTGGCAAGCAACCTGCTGGCGCTGGACTTGCATCTGGATACTGAAGATAAAAAAGCGATCGCGGCACTGGACTGCAACGATCGTCTGGTCAGCCCGGAAGGCCTGGCCCCTGATTGGGATTAATTGCCCGACCCTCTGTACCTTTAACCCTCTTTCACAGCTCCTTCGGGAGCTGTTCTTATATACTCACTTAAAAAGTCTATAAATGCCCGAATGCGTGTACTGACCGCACGATCGCTGTAGTAAACGGCGCTGAAAGGCATTTCTACCGGCAGACGTTTATCGGCCAGCAGCTCCACCAGTTCTCCCCGCGCGATCTCTTTATCAATCATATAATCTGAAAGACATGCGATACCATTGCCGCTCAGGCAAAGCTGTTTTAACGTTTCCCCGCTGTTGGAAGAAATCCCACATTCGACCTCATGGAGCTGTCCGTCGCTACGGGCAATCGGCCAGGTATTGAGTGAAACGGGTTCGGAAAACCCCAGACACAGATGCTGCTTTAACTGTTCGACGGTCTCGGGCTTGCCAAAACGGGCAATATAGTCCGGTGAGGCAATAATCTTACGATAACTGGTAAACAACGGACGCGCACGCAGGCTCGAGTCAGTCAGCGTACCTGCTCGTATCGCGACATCCACTTTTCGTTCAATAAGATTGATGAACGTTTCTGAGGAGACAAGAGACAACGTCATCTCAGGATATCGCTCACGGAACGGTCTGATTAGCGGCATCAGGAAATGCAGCATCACCGGCGTTGCCGCGTCGATACGCAGCAGGCCGCGCGGGGTATTGCGTGACTCCATGATTTCCGTTTCTGCTGCTGCCATCTCTTGCAGTATCTGCTGCACACGCCTGAAGTAGCGTTCTCCTTCTTCTGTCAGGCTTAGCTGTCGGGTCGTTCGATTAAGCAGACTCACACCCAATTTCATCTCCAGCTTTTTTACTGCCCGACTGACTGCGGAATTAGCCTGACCGAGTTGTTCTGCCGCCCGGCTGAAGCTGCCGCTTTCCACAACGGCCACAAAAATCGCAAGTTCTTCAGAGGTTGCTTTCATTTTTGCACCTGACGCAAAATTATATTGAGATTTTGAATATTTTTGTTATTAAAACATCCCGGCATATTGCGTGTCATCTGATTACTGATGTTACGGAGTTATTTATGCCTCTCGCATTATTTGCACTAACAATAAGTGCCTTCGCTATTGGCACGACTGAGTTTGTGATTGTTGGCCTGGTGCCGACCATCGCTCAACAACTGGCAATCTCGTTACCTTCAGCCGGGATGCTGGTTTCAATCTATGCGCTGGGTGTGGCGATTGGCGCACCAGTGCTGACCGCTCTGACCGGAAGCCTGCCACGTAAAAAGTTGCTTGTCGCGCTGATGGTCCTGTTTACGGCGGGGAATTTACTGGCATGGCAGGCACCCGGGTATATGACACTTATTGTCGCCCGTCTGCTGACGGGGCTGGCTCACGGCGTATTCTTCTCGATTGGTTCCACTATCGCGACAAGTCTGGTGCCAAAAGAAAAAGCGGCTTCCGCTATCGCTATTATGTTCGGTGGCTTAACCGTTGCGTTGGTCACGGGCGTGCCGCTGGGTACGTTTATCGGCCAGCACTTTGGCTGGCGTGAGACTTTCCTGGCAGTATCAATGTTAGGCGTGATTGCGCTGATTAGTAGTCAACTGCTGATCCCGGCTAACATTCCTGGTCGAGCGGCCGCCAGCATTCGCGACCAGGTGAAAGTGCTGACTCATCCTCGTCTGTTGCTGATTTACGCCGTTACGGCATTGGGCTACGGTGGTGTGTTCACGGCTTTCACCTTCCTGGCACCGATGATGCAGGATCTGGCCGGCTTCTCCCCGGCAGCGGTGAGCTGGATCTTACTGGGTTACGGCGTATCAGTCGCTATCGGCAATATCTGGGGCGGTAAGCTGGCGGATAAGCATGGTGCGGTTCCTGCATTGAAATTCATTTTCGCCGCGCTGTTTGTTCTGCTGATGGTCTTCCAACTGACGGCTTCCACGCAGTACGCCGCGCTGGCTACCATTCTGGTGATGGGGATCTTTGCCTTCGGTAACGTACCAGGGTTGCAGGTCTACGTGGTACAGAAAGCGGAACAATTTACGCCCAATGCTGTTGATGTGGCGTCAGGGCTGAACATTGCAGCGTTTAATATTGGTATTGCACTGGGTTCCGTGATTGGCGGACAAACGGTCGAGCATTATGGGTTGGCGCAGACACCATGGATTGGCGCACTTATTGTTCTGGTGGCTTTCCTGCTGATGGGGCTGAGCGGCCGTCTTGATAAGCCCACGCACGTTGCTCTGGGGTAAATCATTGATGTAAGCGCCCACTTACAAAACAAACTGCAATTGTTCGTTGAAAGTGAGTGCTAAAATCCCTATAACAGAAGAACCAGTCCGGCTGCGGACTGGTTGACGTTACAGAGGTTTGAAAGTCTAAAGTGCGAAAAAACACCTATGCCATGCGTTATGTTGCCGGACAACCCGCCGAGCGGATTTTACCGCCGGGCTCGTTTGCGCATATTGGCCAGGCATTACCCGCAGGCGTACCGTTGAGCAGTGAAGATCGCATTCGCGTGCTGGTATGGAATATTTTTAAACAGCAGCGAGCAGAATGGCAGTCGGTGCTGAAGAATTTTGGCAAAGACGCGCATCTGGTGTTATTGCAGGAAGCGCAAACCACACCAGAACTGGTGCAGTTTGCGACCACTAACTATCTCGCTGCCGACCAGGTTCCCGCCTTTGTGCTGCCACAGCACCCCTCTGGCGTTATGACACTCTCCTCCGCCCATCCAGTTTACTGCTGCCCATTACGCGAGCGTGAGCCTATTTTACGGCTGGCGAAATCGGCGTTGGTGACGGTGTACCCGTTGCCTGACACTCGGTTGTTAATGGTGGTGAATATCCACGCGGTTAACTTTAGCCTTGGCGTTGATGTCTATAGTAAGCAGTTGCTTCCCATTGGCGATCAGATTGCTCATCACAGCGGTCCGGTGATTATGGCCGGCGATTTTAATGCCTGGAGCCGTCGACGGATGAATGCGCTGTACCGCTTTGCGCGTGAAATGTCGCTGCGCCAGGTGCGCTTTACCGACGATCAGCGCCGCCGCGCGTTTGGTCGTCCTCTCGATTTTGTGTTCTATCGCGGTCTGAACGTGAGTGAGGCCTCTGTGCTGGTCACCCGCGCCTCCGACCACAACCCGCTACTCGTTGAATTCAGTCCCGGCAAACCTGAACAATAACGGTGTGTCAGGTCTGCCGTAGGGCAGGCCTGTGATGGTTGCCCTTCATATTTCACAACAACCGAAGGACAACACAATGACAACACGCTCTCATCATGACAACGTCGAAAAACAGTTTGGCTCTCAGGCTAATGCCTACTTAACCAGTGCGGTGCACGCCTCTGGTCGTGACTTGCAACGTCTGGGGGAAAGGTTGCTGGCATTTCCGCAGGCCCGCGTGTTGGATATGGGATGCGGAGCGGGGCACGCCAGCTTTGTGGCCGCGCAATACGTAAAGCAGGTAGTGGCATATGATTTATCGTCGCAGATGCTTGACGTGGTCACTGAAGCGGCAAAGGACAGAGGTCTGGAGAATATCGCCACACGGCAGGGTTATGCTGAAAGCCTGCCGTTTGAAGATAACGTATTTGACGTGGTGATTAGCCGCTATTCCGCGCATCACTGGCATGATGTCGGGCGTGCGTTGCGAGAAGTGAACCGCGTTCTGAAGCCCGGCGGCGTGCTGATTGTGATGGATGTGATGTCGCCAGGCCATCCTGTACGTGACATCTGGTTGCAAACTGTGGAGGCGTTACGCGATACCTCGCACGTACGCAACTATTCCAGCGGAGAATGGCTGTCGTTAATCAATGACGCCAATCTGATTGCCGATACCTTGTTAACCGATCGTCTGCCGCTGGAGTTCAGTTCGTGGGTGGCGCGGATGCGTACGCCTGCAGCGTTGAGCGACGCGATCCGTGTATACCAACAAAGTGCTTCTGCGGAAGTGAAAGCCTATTTTGCGTTACAGGAAGATGGCTCGTTTACCAGCGACACGATAATGGTTGAAGCACATAAAGCGGGATAAATAAAAAAGGCACTGGGGGGAAACCAGTGCCTTCATTTCTACAATGCTATCAGGAGTCCGGCATACCGCTGTTTTTCACAAACAACGTTAGCTGATCGCCTGGCTGCAGATTGTTCGTATCGCTGTTCCAGCGCATCACATCCTTGATGTTAACCCCGTGGCGTTTGGCAATGCTCGAGAGCGAGTCGCCTTTACGCACACGATAGGTGATGCTATCGCTGTTGTTCGCCAGTCGCTGTGCGCTGGTACCAGCGCCCACCGTCAGATTTTGGCCTACTTTCAGCGATGACCCGCGCAGATTATTCCACTGCTTAAGGTCATTGGTGCTCACGCCAAGACGTGAAGCGACGCCAGAAAGCGTATCGCCAGAGCGAACTTTGTAGCTGCGGCTGTTCAGCGGCGTGTTATCCGCAACCAACGTTGACTGCACGGCTGCAATTTCGCCTGAGGCCAGAGACTCACGCAGCTTCTCTGCATGCTTCTTTGGCACCATCACATATTGCGGACCGCTGGCACCCAACGTGGAGCCTTTCACGCCTGCATTGAAGGTTTTCAGCTTGCTGACGGAAATACCCGCCATATCGGCAACCTGAGCCATTTCAACCGGGCTACTCAGGCGAACACGTGCCAACGCGCGGCTTTCGTCTGTTGTTGGCAGACGCACGCCATAGCGTTTGCTGTTTTTGAGTATATCGCTCAATGCCAGCATTTTTGGCACATATAGCTTCGTTTCCTGAGGCAATGGCAACGACCAGAAGTCAGTGGGTTTACCACGGGCTTTGTTCGTTTTAATTGCCTTCATGACACGACCTTCACCGCTATTATAAGCAGCAACGGTCAGCAGCCAGTCGCCATCAAACATTTTGTTCAGACGCTGCATCATGTCCAGTGCGGCGGTGGTGGAAGCCACAACGTCGCGACGTGCATCATAATTGCGGGTCTGTTTTAAACCATAATTGCGCCCCGTGCTCGGAATGATCTGCCAAATACCTGCGGCATTGGCGCCAGACGTTGCGTGAGGATCAAAAGCGCTCTCCACTATGGGTAGTAGTACCAGTTCCATTGGCATGTTACGTTTCTTAACCTGCCCGGCTATCCAGTACATATACGGCTCTGCCCGTAAAGTTACATCGTGGAGATAGCTCTTATTGCGTAAATACTTCTGTTTCTGTTCGCGAATCCGGTTGTTTTCCGGAATTCCCATCTTTAGCTCGTCACCAATGAAAGCCCACAAATCTTGATCAGCAGCGATAGATGTTCCGTCGTCCATCCATCGCGCCTGACTTGTAAACTTTCCTGCTTCCCCTTGACCAGCTGCAGAAAGGCTCTGTGCGTGTTGTTGGACGTTACCAGTATTCTGGCACCCAACAAGCAGGACAGAGGCGAGTAATATCGCTTTTGCCTTCATGTGTGTGTCAATAGTTGCTTAAAAGACGACCGATCATAACGGCGAAGTTTTCAAAAGGCAACCCGCAATTGTCAGAACGTATCTTTCTTTGACCTTAACCAGGCAAAACGCTCTTCAGGTTGTTGCAATATTGTTTTTTTATTTATTTCATTAATTAAATCAATATCTTCTGTTCTTAAAAAAAGATTATTTCGTCGCTCATTTTTCAGAATTACGGGGAGTGTCATTTGTTTTTTTACGCGTAACTCATTAACTTTACGATAATATTCATTTATGAACGGATCGTGCGGAAGAATGCTTAAGGCAAACTTCATGTTTGCTAATGTGTACTCATGTGCGCAACAAATCAATGTATCGTCAGGAAGTGCGTTTAGTTTTTTAAGTGATTGATACATTTGAGATGCTGTGCCTTCAAAAAGCCGACCGCAGCCACCGGAGAAGAGCGTGTCGCCGCAAAACAGGTAAAGGTGGCTAAAGTAACAGATATGTCCTAAAGTGTGACCCGGCGTAGCAATTACTGTAAATTCATGCCCCAAAACGAGTGCAATATCGCCATCTTCGACTATATGCGTCGTTCCCTTATCTTGCGTTTCAGCCGGTCCGTATACCGCTATTTGTGGGAAATGTTGCAGAAGTTCTTTCACGCCGCCCACGTGATCCTGATGATGATGTGTCAGCAGAATGGCCTCGGGAACCCAGTTATGTTCTGCAATAGCTTTCAGAACAGGTGCTGCTTCACCCGGGTCCACAATCAGACAATGTTTGTCATTATTCGACAGGACCCAGATGTAATTGTCCTGAAATGCAGGAATACTGTTAAGATTCATAGATTACCTCTCAATGCGTAACGGAAGGTTGTGATGAAACCGGCAAGGATCCCTCAAACTGTCGTAGCGCCCGTTAGTTGGGATGATTTTCCCTGGGGCGAACACTATCGTCAGGCGCTGGAGCATCAGCTTAACCCGTGGTTCGCAAAAATGTACGGATTTCATCTGCTTAAGATTGGTAATTTAAGCGCAGAAATCAATTCTGAAGCGTGCGCGGTTTCTCATCAGGTAAATGTTTCTTTGCAAGGCGCTCCCATGCAGGTGACTGCCGATCCTTTACATCTGCCTTTTGCCGATAAGTCCGTGGATGTTTGTTTGTTGGCTCATACGCTGCCGTGGTGTTCCGATCCACATCGCTTACTGCATGAAGCCGATCGCGTGCTTATTGATGACGGTTGGTTGATTCTGAGCGGCTTTAACCCGGTAAGTTTGATGGGATTGCGTAAACTGGTGCCCGTATTGCGTAAAACATCGCCCTACAACAGCCGGATGTTTACCCTCATGCGGCAGTTGGACTGGCTCTCATTGCTGAATTTTGAAGTGCTGCACTGTAGCCGTTTTCATGTCCTGCCCTGGAACAAGAAGGGCGGGAAAATGTTAAGCGCCCATATCCCTGCGCTGGGCTGTTTGCAACTGGTGGTTGCGCGTAAGCGAACCATTCCGCTTACGCTCAACCCGATGAAACAAAATAAAAGCAAAAGGCCTATCCGCCAGGCCGTTGGCGCAACCCGGCAATACCGTAAACCAGACGTTTAAGCCTCAGCCTGATACCCAATATCATCCTGAGTGGGACGCATTGCAGCAGCGCGGGCAAGCTCATCACAGCGTTCGTTTTCCGGATGGCCCGCATGGCCTTTAACCCATTCCCATTTGATTTGATGCGGCCCCAGCGCGGTATCCAGACGTTTCCACAGATCGACGTTCTTCACTGGTTTTTTATCTGCTGTTTTCCAGCCGCGCTTCTTCCAGTTGTGGATCCACTGCGTAATGCCCTGGCGCACATACTGGCTGTCCGTGCTGAGTATCACTTCACACTGTTCTTTCAGGGCTTCCAGCGCAACGATTGCCGCCATCAGCTCCATGCGATTATTGGTGGTGAGGTTGTAGCCTTCGCTAAAGGTTTTTTCGCGCCCGCGATAGCGTAAAATCGCCCCATAACCACCTGGCCCTGGATTTCCCAGGCAAGAACCATCGGTGAAAATCTCTACCTGTTTAAGCATCTCTGGTAGACTTCCTGTTTTAGCAAATCGAAATCAAACGATAAGTCTGACATAAATGACCGTTATGAGCACTGGAATTACACGACAGATCGTCCTCGATACCGAAACCACCGGTATGAACCAGATTGGCGCCCACTACGAAGGCCACAAGATCATTGAGATCGGTGCGGTTGAAGTGGTGAACCGCCGCCTGACCGGGAATAACTTCCACGTTTACCTGAAACCGGATCGGCTGGTGGACCCGGAAGCGTTTGGTGTACACGGAATCGCAGACGAATTCCTGCTTGATAAACCTACGTTTGCCGATGTGGCCGATGAGTTTCTCGACTACATCCGCGGTGCGGAGCTGGTCATCCATAACGCATCGTTTGATATCGGCTTTATGGATTACGAATTCGCTAAGCTCAGGCGGGATATTCCGAAGACAAACGAATTCTGCAAAATTACCGATAGCCTGGCGCTGGCGAGGAAAATGTTTCCTGGCAAGCGCAACAGCCTTGATGCGTTATGCTCACGCTATGAAATAGACAACAGTAAGCGAACCCTGCACGGCGCATTGCTCGATGCCCAGATTCTGGCCGACGTTTATCTGATGATGACCGGTGGGCAGACCACGATGGCGTTCTCAATGGAAGGTGACAGCCAGCAGCAGAATGACACGGGGATCCAGCGTATTGTGCGACAGTCCAGCAAACTACGCGTTGTTTTCGCCACTGATGAAGAGTTAGCGGCCCATGAGTCGCGCCTTGACCTGGTGCAGAAGAAAGGCGGAAGTTGCCTCTGGCGGGCATAGTTTGTACGTTTTCCGTATGGAAATGACCATTCGGGTGATTTTTGCAGCAAACGATTAAAAAACGTGAGAAAAAGCGTTGACGAGGCGTGAGGCAATCCGTAATATTCGCTTCGTTCCCAAGCGGAACACAACGCGGAGTGGTAGTTCAGTTGGTTAGAATACCTGCCTGTCACGCAGGGGGTCGCGGGTTCGAGTCCCGTCCATTCCGCCACTATTCAGAAAGCCTGAATCAGAAATGATTCAGGCTTTCGTCGTTTTAGCCCGCCACAATAATAATCTCATCATCACACTTTATCGACCACGTCCGTGCTATCGGGCAGGCAACACATCAGGTCATCCTTAACCCGACGCATATCCAGGGGCAGATCAACCTGCGAAGTGATTCATCACGCAGGCGAAGCGGGGGGAAAAGTTATCGCCGATAAGCACCGTTTCTTCATTCAAGTGCTTTAGCATATACAGCTTGTCGGCACGTTCGTAAGCGTCGAAGAAGAGATAATCGACTGCATCCGTTGCTTCATCATCGGGGGATTTTTCACGTCCGTTGGGAGTGAGCATGAAAACACCGGCGGTATGGCCGAGTGGTCGGGCATAGCGAAAGAACAGTTTTCGGTTCACAGCAAACTCGCCATCATCACTTTTGAGTTTCCCTTGTACTGACAATGAAAGGTGTCCGGAGTTGTAGCTGGTAATCAGCATTATTCCATGGAGTACCTTTTTTGTATCCTGGATGTCGAGTATCGACGTGAATTCCGAGGAGCAGGAAAAACTGATTTCTTGTTTTTTCGCATTCCCGGCGATAATAAAAAAAGCGATAGCCGCCAGCCCAAAAATGGCAATCACGACTGACCATAGTAAAGGAGAGTGATCGCTTTCTTGCTTCATATCATTCCTCATGATGGCGATACTGGCTGATGCAATGGTAATAGCCGAGGTTCAGCCCGCATTCAGCGGCAAACGACCACTCAACCAGATTATGGTTGCTCGCCCAGGTATTGAGATACAGATCTTTTGGGTACGAACAGTCGGGGTTAATGCCCACGGACTTGAAAATATCCAGCGCTTTCTTTTCGGTTATGGTATCGGTGAGGGCGTTTCCTAATATATGTACACGGCATTGTTCATAGTCGATAGTCCGCAGGATAGTCGCGTCCGTCATGGCGATTTCATTGGGTATCCATGTTAACCACGCTGTCGCCAGCACGGCGATTCCGGTAATTAACGCGGTTATCGCCACAGGCCAACGGCTTTGTTTCTTTTTGTTGAGCGTCGATGCAACATTGGCAATTCTGGCGGGAGCTTGCGCTTCTTCCAGTTGCTGAATATTGATATTAGCGTCGCCCATCCGAAATCCCATCCGCGGAATTGTGACGATGAGTTCTGCAGGATGACCTGTAGACGTTATTGCTTTGCGCAGAAATGAAATGTGCTGATTGAGATTCGCATCCGTCGCTCTGGCGCCATTATGCTGAAAAACATTTAGCAGAATTTCATCACGCGAGGATATCTCTTTACCATTTTGCAACAAATAGAGCAGTAATTGTGTTGCCACATTATTCAATGTGGCCATTTCACCAGATGCCAGGTCTTTTAGGGTATTTTTATGTGGTCTGAAAACTAAGCCATCACCAATAATTACGGATTTAATTTTGTTTATTGGTATATGAGAAATCACTGATGTCTCCTTTAAAGCAGGATATCTCGCATTCGAGTGGGTGAAGCAATAGCATAACATAATTCATTTATAAAAAATGGTTGTACCATAGATCGCTTTATTAATATTTATATAACAATATTTTAATATCTCTTATAGAATCCTCTTTTCTCCTTCCTCTCTTTCACTATCTTATTGTCATTACTCGCTTTTGATATCCAATTTCATTTTTACAAAAATTTCATAAATACATTTTGCCTGTTGTTCTGGCTAAATAAAAAAATAGTTGATAGATAAAAACTCTATAAAAATGCTAAATGATAGATACTAACACTGGCTAAGTCGTGATTTTTGGCGGTTTTTTAGGTAAACGATCGCTGTGCAGACAGTGTTACAACATGATTCCCTGAGTTTGATTAATACCGGATTTTTGCATTGTGTCATTTTCTCGTCGACTTAATATAAGCCCCGAAACAGCGTAAACAACTGTGGACGGTATTTCGGATGGAATACCAATGAAGTTCAAAATACGGGGCGGCTTGAGATGGATTGTTTGCAAGGATATGCGCTACCGCCACCTGCAGATCAGGATTTTCCGGACATAAATTATCTGCGGAAATAGATCTTCGGAATAACTAAAAAACAGATATAAGGTTAAGTAGTAATATGAAAATGAAAAACGTGGCTGTGGCCTGTGCGCTGATGGCGGGAATGACTTTTACTGCCTCTTCTGCTTTTGCTGCAAAAAATGTCGAACCGACTAACGGTAAAATTCACTTCACCGGTTCTCTGGTTAATTCCGCCTGTGGTCTGGCACCAGAATCCAGCCCGGTACAGGTTAATTTTGGTGAGATCCCAACTTCTCAGTTAAAAGACAACCAACGTGCTGGCGTTAAGCATGCCAAAATCGTTCTGCAGGGCTGTGATACGACCGTCGCGAAAACGGCCACTGTGACCTATACCCCGGCAACGATTGATACAGACAACAACGCGCTGGCTGCGTTCACCTCTGGTACTGCAAAGGGTGCGGGCATCGGTATGATTGACAGTGGCAACCAGGACGTGGAATGGGGTCAAGCCGCCTCTCAGGTCAACATTACCGATGGTGAAACCGACATTGATTTCGTCGCTTACCTGCAGGCAAACAACGCATCTGCCGCGGTAACTCCGGGTGATTTCGAATCTACCGTTAATTTCCAGATCGACTACCAGTAACGATCTGCAGCAGGCGCATTAACGCGCCTGCTTAACCCTTCCTGCGAATAACTGAAAGGAAATGCGGTGATGCCTGGATGGCGAATTTTACTGCTTTTTATCTTCATATCGCCTGCATGGGTTTTGGCTGACACCAATCGTCTTGTCAGTACGCCCGGCAAAATGCGCATGCGCGGAAATATTATTGAGGCTGCCTGTTATGTCGATCCACGCGACCGGTCGCTACTGGTTGAATTTGATGATCTCTCAGCCAGAGATATTTCCGGAAAACCAGAGAAAGTATCAGCGCATGATTTCAGCATTCATTTGTTGGGATGTTCATTAGGGGATTCTCAACACCCCGGGAATCTGTTTCAACGCGCCAATATTACCTTTTCTGGTGCACCGGATAGTGACAATCCTGATTATCTAAGCGTGCAATCGGAAACTGAAAATTTAGCGATAGAAATATATGACAGCAACGGACAGCAAATTCATCTGGGTGAGCCATCACCGGACTATGTGCTTAATCCAGGGAAAAACACGCTCAATTTTACGGCTTATTTGATCTCCCGCGACGGAAGAATGACATCTGGCGAATTTACTGCAGTCACGCATTTTGTTGTGAATTATCTCTGAGCTGCACTGCAATTCGGGTATCTGAAGGTTTGCGAACGAAAATGATCACGCTGAAAACAGATAAAAAACGTCTGGCGCTTTTTATTGCTCTGGTCTGTGCCTCTTCATGGGCTGAAGCGGATGAGGCCATTGAATTTAATACCGACGTACTGGATGCCAGCGACAGGCACAATGTCGATTTGCAGCGTTTTTCCGAAGGCAACTTTGTGACTCCCGGAGAATATCTGCTGGATGTTCGTATTAACAGCCAGGAGATTCCACAGCAGTCGATCCGTTATATCGTCGATCCTGCCAACCCGCATAAATCCATGGCATGTCTGACCCCGCAACAACTCGAATTACTGGCGCTCAAAGAAGAAGCGCTGGCCTATATTCATCCGATTAGCGCGACCTGCTATGACATTTCCCGCCTGCCGGGTGTGGCGTTGAATAATAGCGCAGGCGTACTGGACATTATCGTGCCTCAGGCGTGGATGAAATATACCGATCCAGACTGGACGCCACCGGAGCGCTGGGATAACGGCGTCGCGGGGCTGATTTTTGACTACAGCGTCTCGGGCCAGGCCACACATTATGAACAGGGCGGCGATCGTTATCGCTCTCTGTCTGGCTATGGGCAGACAGGTTTTAACCTCGGCGCGTGGCGATTTCGTGGCCAGTATCAGGCCAATTACGCTTCGGATGATAATCGCGGCCGTATCGACTGGGATCAGATCTATGCCTATCGACCGTTGCCGATGCAGGCTGCAAAACTGACGGTCGGCGAAATCTACCTGAATTCTCAGGTTTTTGATTCGGTACGTTTCACCGGGGCTAACCTCGCCAGCGACGAGCGTATGTTGCCACCGAATTTGCAGGGCTACGCGCCTGAAGTGCACGGCATCGCCCGCAGCAATGCGAAGGTTACCGTCAGTCAGCAGGGCCGTGTTATCTATCAAACTACCGTTCCCGCAGGGCCATTTAATATTCAGGATCTGCACGGTTCGGTACGCGGCACGCTGGATGTTCGCGTCGAGGAGCAGGATGGCAGCGTACACACTTTTCAGGTCAATACGGCCGATATTCCTTATCTGACGCGCCCAGGCTATGTGCGCTACAACGCCGCGGTCGGGAAGCCATCGCGTTATAACCACGACGTTCAGGGGCCTGCGTTTTATAGCGGTGATTTTTCATGGGGGGTCAGCAATGCCTGGTCGCTGTACGGCGGCGCGCTGCTGACTGGCGATCGCTATAACGCCTGGTCGATGGGGATTGGGCGGGACTTGAGCTGGCTGGGGGCGCTGTCGGCTGATGCGACGCAATCCGTGAGTCGGGTAAAGCATCAGGCTGAACAAAAAGGCATGTCTTTTAAGCTCAGCTACGCCAAAACTTTTGATGAGTACAACAGCGCCATCACCTTTGCCGGTTACCGCTTCTCACAGCGTAACTTCCGCACTTTCTCGCAGTTTCTCGACGAGCAGTATGAAAATAACAACAGTGCCGGCAACGAAAAAGAGATGTACACCATCACCGGCAACAAAACCTTCTTTGCTGACGACCCACTATTAGCGACCACGCTGTACCTGACCTATACCCACCAGAACTATTGGGATCGCGGTTCCCAGGATCGTTACGGATTATCGATGGGGCACAGCTTTTCATTTGCTGGCATCCAGGGGATCAGCGCCAACGTTGCGGCTTACCGCTCGGAGTATCAGGGCAAACGAGACGACAGTCTTTCGCTTTCAATCTCGGTGCCATGGAGCGATGGCCGCTCTATGGATTACGAATTACAGAACAGCGGCAACCAGACCAGCCAGATGGTTTCGTATTCCGATAACCGCGACCGTAACAATCCGTGGCGTTTGCGCACAGGGGTTTCCGGTGAAGGGCGTACGGCGTTTGATGGCTATTACAAGCACCGCAGCATGATGGCGGAACTGGAATCTAACGTCAGCTGGCAGCAATCACGTTATTTCTCCGTTGGCGGCACGATGCGCGGCGGCTTTACCGCGACGCGTCACGGTGCGGCGCTGCACAACAGCCAGGCGTCGATGAATACCGCCAGAGTGATGGTTGATACCGACGGGGTGGCGAACGTGCCGCTGAACGGCGAACAGGCGCACTCAAACCGCTTCGGTATTGCCGTCGTACCGGACGTCGTTAGCTATCACAGCTTTGATACCCGTATCGATGTGGACGCAATGGACGAGGACATTTCCGCGACTAAAGCCATCGTGACCAACACCCTGACGGAAGGTGCGATTGGCTACCAGCATTTTGCCGTGGCGCAGGGGCAAAAAATGATGGCGCTGCTGCGCCTGAAGGATGGTTCGGTACCGCCGTTTGGCGCCGAAGTGTTTAACGCTAACGGCGTTAGCGTCGCCATGGTAATGGAAAACGGTATGGCCTGGATTGCGGGTGTGAATCCGGCTGAGCGTCTTTCCGTTGCCTGGGCTGGCCGTGCGCAGTGCCACTTACAGGTGCCACAACAAATCAACCCGGAAGGTAACGTGCTGTTGCCTTGTGAATAATTTCAATAACCTGAATGAATTTTGTCATGAATAATCAAGCTTTTTACTCCGTGCAGCGTTGGCTTAAACCCGTGGCCTGTGGCCTGCTTTTGATTGCAGAGATCAACACCTCATGGGCGGGTATTGCGCTCGACCGTACCCGCATGATCATCACTGGTGATGCGCGCTCAGTCAGTGCGAACTTAACCAATACCAGCCCGAGCATTCCGTTTCTGGCTCAGTCGTGGGTGGAAGATGCCAACGGAACAAAAATTACCTCGCCGCTGATGGTCTTACCGCCGCTGCAACGAATTAACGGCGGGCAAAAGGGAATTGCCCGCGTGACGAAAACCAGCGGGATCAACGCCCTGCCGCAGGATCGCGAGAGCTTGTTCTACCTGAACGTACGTGAAATTCCTCCTAAACCGGATAAGCCGAACGTGCTGCAACTGGCGATGCAGTCGCGCATCAAATTGTTCTACCGTCCGGCCGCCATTGTGCCGGAAACGCCGGGCGCAGTGTGGCAAAACCAACTGGTCTTTCACAAGCAGGGCCAGCGCTGGAGTGTGGATAACCCAACGCCTTACTTCGTCACCTTAATCGGCTTAAGCCGCAAGCCAGAAGCGCAGGGAGGCGGCAGATTGACCGACTTCCCCGGCGTTATGGTCTCACCAAAATCCTCTCTCGATTTCAGCGTCACGGACGGCAGCGTCAGCCAGTTCAGCATGATGTACGTGAACGATTTTGGCGGTCATCCCGAACTGAAATTCAGCTGCACAGGCAATGTATGTAAAGCATTGCCGATGGAGCAACAGCCCCGGTAACAGGAATCGTAAATGAAAAAGATGCTTTGCGCCCTGCTGATGGCGGGCATGGCCTGGCAGGTTCAGGCCACCAGCGGCCGCCAGGATATGAGCAACGTGTCCGGTGAGTATGGCAACGTCCGCTTTCACGGCCGGGTCTACGTGTCGCCGTGCGTGCTGGATATGGCCTCACGCGATCAGACCATCAATCTTGGTGATATTTCCGCCAGTCGGTTTCGCCAGGGCGGCGATCGCAGCGAACCGGTGTTGGTCACGCTGTACCTGAACGGCTGCTTAAAGGGCTCTGGCCATACCCTGAGGGATTTCCCCGGGCAGACCAGCGAAATGCCTGAGCTGGCGCGCAGCACGGTGGAACGTGGCGTTTCGATGACGCTGATGGCCGAAGGCGCGCCGGAAAACAGTGACCTGGGGCGTATTCGTGGTGATGTGCGCGGCGCGGGCATTCGGCTACTGACCGAGCGTAATCAGCTGATCCATCTGAACCAACCGCAACGTATGTGGATCCTCAAACCAGGCGATAACGCCATTCACTTTCTGGCCACGCTGGAATCTTTTGGGCCAGAGGTGACTGCCGGAGAATTTAACGGCCTGGTGAGACTTAAGCTGGAGTATCTATGAGCGTATTACGCAAAGCGCTGTTGTGGGTTGCCCTGGCTGGCTGTCCACTGGCCGGGCAGGCATTTACACAGGGGGAAGGTGAGCCGGAGGGCGGGTCGCCGCATCAGTACGATATCGAATTGAGCTCGCTGGATGTCAGTAAAAACCACGTGGGTGGCAGAACGGATCCGTTTACCTGGAATCTGGGCAGTTGGTATGTGGTGAATTTCTATTGCGAGCAGGCTGACATCTCCCGGTCGCCGATTTACTACACCACCACGACTACGATGCCGCCTTCAAATCAGGGGGCGAACCGTTTTCGGCTAAATGAGTATCTGGATGTGGAAGTGCAGGTGTGGGTTGCCGGGGGCTATAAACAGTATGTTCAGGCGCCTTTTACCAACGTTTCAAACCGCAACAGCAATAACACTTGCAAAAAGCGCAAGGGCTACACGCGCGCCACTAACGTTGAAAGTGGTTCAAAAGGGAAAGTGACGTTTATTGTCACTAAACCCATTATCAACGGCATCAATATCACTTCCCAATCGCTGGTGGAGGTAGCCGGGCGCATGGGGAGCGCGGGACCTACGCCCACTACGGCGATTTCCCGTGTGGTGATTAAATCCGGGCTGATTACCGTACCGGACAAATGCACCTTCAACCGGGGAGACAAAATCAGTATTGAGTTTGGCGATCTGCCAGGATCCGCTGCCCGGCTCAATGGCACTAACTACAGCAAGTCGATCCCCATTCATGTTGTTTGTGAAGGCGGCAGCTTCGATCAGGGCGCGCTGAACATTAATCTTGGCGTACAAACTACCACGGCGTCAGGCACTGCGGGGTTCAACGATCATCTCCTCGGCACGCTGAGCGGCGGACAAAAGCGCGACGATCTCGGCATTATGCTTAAAGACGAGAGCGGTGGCACCGTCGTGCCCAATCAATTCTATAACGTGAAAGGTTTTTACCAGAATCAGGGCGACTGGAATCTCACCGCTGCACCGGTGGCAAAGCCGGGCGTGGGAAGCGTTAAGGAAGGTGAGTTTGAAGCCTCTGCCACCGTTGTTGCGCAGTTTCAGTAGGGGGATGCCATGAGATTTTCGGCGTTATTCGCGATCGGCGTGTTACTGCTTGGCGGCATGGCGCAGGCCGACACCAAACTGGTCGGCGGCGATATGTATTTTCACGGCACTATCAGAGCGCTGGCCTGCAGCCTGGCACCTGGAGGCGACAAAATCGAGGTCGATTTCGGGCAAATCGCAACGCAGGATCTCTATCTTTCGGGGCGCAGTAAGCCGGAAAAATTCAGCATTCAGCTACGCGACTGCAACCCCGAGGTCTTTCGCGGGATCTCGGTCACTTTCAGTGGTAGTGAGGATGCTGAACTGGACGATCATCTGGCGCTGGATAGCAGTGAACAGGGTGGCGCGACAGGGATCGGTATTGGGATGAGCGAAGAGGACGGCACGGCAATTCGCCTTGATGAGAGCACGTCAGTCAAAGAGATAACTGCAGGCTCGATGACGCTAAATTTTTGGGCGTGGGTCGCAGCAGAGCCGTCGGCGATAAAAAATCAGTCTCTCGAATACGGTCCGTTCAGCGCCAGCGGAACCTGGACACTGAACTACCAGTAGCATGATGAACGCACTGAATCGTATTGCCCCGCTGCCTGCGCAGAAATTATTGCTCGTTATTAGTCTGTTTTTCTGGTGTGGGGGAATGCATCTCTACTGGCCGAATAACGGCGGCAGCGGTCTGTCGTTGCCGCTTAATATTACGAGCTGGATTTATGCCGTTGTGCTGGCTGCAAGCGCATCAGTGCTGGTTCCTCGTCAAGACTGGCGCATCACTGTCCCTGCCACGGTTTTTTCGATGGGGGCGCTCATCCTGACGCTGCTTTGTCTGCTGACGCCTGGCGTCTGGCAGTTCGAGGCGCAACTGGTCGCAGGGGCGCTGCTGGGAGGCGTGCTCGTCTATCTGGTGACATTACAGATTCCGCTTGCGGCAAACACCCTGACGGTACTGCTGACCCTGCTATGGGGCGCGTGCGTCATCGAATGTCTGGCGTTTTTGTATCAGTACTGGCATTTGCCGGGTGTTGATTACTGGGAGTTTGCCTGGCGACGCGGTACGCGGCCCTACGGTATTTTTCAGCAGGTCAATCTGATGGCCAGCTTCACTGCATCTGGTGTGCTGCTGTCAGCTCCGCTCTTTGTACGGCTACGCGACAGATATCGAATTGTCATCGGGATTGCCCTGGTGATGATGGGCTTTGTGCTGCATGAATCCCAGTCGCAAACCGGCTATGTGTCTGTGGTGGTAGGTGAAGTCTTGCTGCTGGTGGTTTTCCCGGCGCAACGCCGTATGTTGTTGCTACTTCTGCTGCCGCTGGCGTTAGGCATGGTGGCGGGCACGCTCGCTCGCCATTTTTTGTCCGTTGCTACAGTCGATCACCTGACCACTTCCCAGGTGCGCTGGACGGTGCTTAAAACGTCACTGGCATTATTTGCCGAACGCCCGTGGACGGGGTGGGGCGTGGGCAGTTTTGCCGCCGTGTTTCTCGAACGCGCGGGGCCGTTGGGGCTGAGCAGCATCTCGCATCCGCACAATGAACTGGTGCTGTGGCTGGTGGAGGGCGGCCTGGTGGGGTTGGCGGGGGCGCTGTGCTTTATTACGGGAGGCTTCTGGCTGTGGATGCACGGAAATCGCTGGCGTCGCGCTTGTCTGGTGGCGGCGCTGCCGGTGGTTATTCATATGTTGACGGAATACCCCGTCAGGCAGTCAACACCACACTGGTTACTGCTGATCCTGCTGCTTCGTTGTGCAGATAGCCCGCTAAAAGTGGCTCGCCTGACGCTTACGTCGACGTCGCTGATTCGTGCGCTGGCATTGATCTCGTTTTTAACCTTCACGCCATTGTTGCTTCTCTCACTGCACACGCAACAGCAGTTGACGCTGGCGGAGCGACAGTCAGCGCAGTGGCGTCTGGCCGAGTCGCTCCCGGTAGGAGGCTGGCTCCTTGCCCCTCGCTACCGGTTTGATGTTCAGATGGGGTATCTGCAACGGTATCAGCGTACCCGGGATGCTCGCTGGCTGGAAGCGGTTCGCCGTTGGGCGCCTGACTATGTGCGTGTTCACCCAGACCCGAATGTCTCCTTCACGCAAATCTTGCTGGCGTTACAGCAGCGCGACCTACCTGAGGCGCATCGTCTGGCGACGCGCTTTTACCTGACATACCCGAACGATCGCCGTATCCCGTGGCTGCAGGATGCACGACGTCCTTTCAATCAAAAAATGGAATGATATGAACAGATTCAGCGAACAGACCCGCCATGTGCCAGAGCTTCCCCGCAACGCCGAGCTGCTGCGGATCACCGGGATCCGTTTGCAGCGCATCCATTTTTTTGATGATGCATCGCTGGATGTCTGTGAGGTGTTAAGTCAGGTACGCACGCCGCTACCGCTCGATCTTTTTTTCAAGCACCTTTCCATCACCGCAAAACAGCAGCTATTTCTGTGGCAAATGCGGCAGGTACTGGCACTCTCAGGAAGTTATTCGCTGAATTTATCCGTCAGGATGCTGACCTGTCTGTCGTGGATTGCGCAGCTCGCCCGGCAGGCGCATCAGGGGCGGATTGTTATCGAAATACAGGATCCTGGCACCATGATGCGACTGGAAAAGGCAGAACAGCAGGCCGTATGCATTGCCGTTAAAACCCTGGTGCGTCACGGGTTTCGCGTGTGGCTGGATGATGTTTCGCCTGAGCTATTTTTTGTTTGGCGACTGTCTGGCATCCGTTTCGATGCCATCAAAATTGAAAGCGGAATGTTTCATCAGTTCAGGACGTCGGATTGGCAGTTAAGGGTACTGGTCAATCAATTTCGCGGGCTGGGAGAACGGGTTGTGATCGAGGGGGTGGAAACGCCGCAGGATTACGCCATTTGCCGTATGAGCGGCGCAGATGCTGTGCAGGGATTTTTGTTCGAGCAGGAAGTATTACCGAAAGGCCTGAATCATTGCTGATTCAGGCCATGGTCATTATTCGCTCAGCGTCTGTGCGATATCTTTTTGCACCTGCTGGCGCTGTTCTGGGGTCAGTACTTTGTTCAGGTCGAAATAGTATTTCACGCGGTAATAACGCGCCTGCTGTTCGATATTGCTGAAGGCGGAAAGCTGTTTTTTGACGGCGGCTTCATCCCATTTCCCGGACTTGATGACGTCAATCAACGCGCCGTCTTTAACATCCTTCACCGATATCTGGCTAACGTTGGTTTCAAGCTGCTGGTGCAGCTTTTTAATCTGCGCAACCTGGTCAGTGCTCAGTTTAAGGTGCTGAACTACCGGGTCCTGAGCTGGTGCGGGTACATTGGATACGTTTGCTGCAAGCGTGCTAAAAGAAGCGCCAGCCACGGTTGCCGCCAGCAAAGCCATGCGTACGAAGTTCTTCATTTCGGGATCCTGATAAGGGAATTATTAACATTGTCTGTCACTCGCTGGAGACGAGTGATTATCCTTTGCAGAATACGATGCCCGAAGCACGTCGCCACGCGAATTTGTTTTGCGGTTGGTTACGGAGTGAAACAATCCCGCTACGCAAAACGTTGTGCAGCGGGAAGAAGGCGATATCTACAGCGTGAACGGGTCAGCGTCCTGCCAGGCGGGGAACTTCTCGCGGTACTCGCGCAGCGCCGAGAGTGACAGTTCAGCGTCAATGCGCGTAGCCTGATGTGGCTCGGCGGTGGCAATAATCTCACCCTGTGGATTAATCACCCGGCTGTCACCGCGATAATGATGGCCGTTACCGTCAGTACCCACGCGGTTACATCCTGCTACATAAGCTTGGTTCTCAATTGCCCGCGCGGTGAGCAGAACCTGCCAGTGTAGCGAACGCGGCGCCGGCCAGTTGGCGACATACAATGCCAGGTCGTAATCGTTGCGGTTGCGCGACCATACCGGAAAACGCAGGTCATAACAGACCAACGGCAGAATGCGCCAGCCGCGCCATTCAAAAATAACCCGCGCGTCACCCGCCTGATAATGTTGATGTTCATCCGCCATGCGGAACAGGTGGCGCTTGTCATAGAAATGGACATTACCTTCGGGTTCGACCAGCAAAAAGCGGTTTACCGGGCCACGTTCAGACAAGAGAGCGGCGCTGCCTGCTATAAGGGCGTTCGTCTGTTGCGCCTTAGTGCGCATCCAACTGACAACCTCTTCCTGCGGCAGCGATTTGCTTGCCGCTTCCATGGCAAATCCGCTGGTAAACATTTCAGGTAACACAATGACATCACGTCCGGTGACGGTTTCCAGTTGGCGGTCGAAATGGCGCAGGTTGGCCGGGCCATCCATCCAGATCAGCGGTTGTTGCAGCAGAGTAATTTTCAAACCGGGCACGATCGAGGCTCCTCATTGAACAACATTTTGACACTGTAGCATGAGCTCTAACTGAAATGTGGCAATAAAAAGCCCCGCATTAAGCGGGGCTAAACGTTGTGCGTGTGTCGTTACGCGGCTTCGACTTTACGCACTTTCTCTGGCAGCTTTACCGGCTGAGTCGCCAGCACCTCGGGTTCAAAGTCATCCACGTTGATGCTACGCAGACGACTCACTTCGGCTTTCACCAGAATTGCGGCTTCGTCTTTATCAATCAGCCCTTTAGCCAGCGCATTGTGCGCCAGTTCATCCAGGCGGGTAAACGGCAGGTTTTTACCCAGCTCTTTGCAGATCCGCTGGTGGATAGGGTCGGCTGCAATCACATCCAGCAAAGCCTCTTCCAGCAAACCTACCGGGTTATGCTCGCTCGGCGTCAGGTATTGACCGCGGCCAAGGCGAGAACGAGTGGCGCTCGGAACCTGCAGAATCTTCGCGACTTTATGATCCAGCTTGTCAGACGGTGCATGGTAGTGGCGACCGGTAGGGAAGATAACCACATTCAGCAGGCCCGCGACCAGTCGGTTCGGGAAGTTTTTCAGCAGGTCGTCCATCGCCTGTTCCGCTTTGTACAACGCATCCTGAACACCCCAGTGAACCAACGGCAGGTCTGCTTCATTACGGCCTTCATCGTCATAACGCTTCAGTACCGCAGAGGCCAGATACAGCTGACTTAATACATCGCCCAGACGCGCGGAGATACGTTCACGGCGCTTCAGGCTACCGCCCAGTACGGCCATGGAGACATCCGAAAGCAGTGCCAGGTTAGCACTCAGACGGTTCAGATGCTGGTAGTAACGTTTGGTCGCATCGCCGGTTGGCGTGCTGCTGGTTAAGCCGCGCGTCAGGCCCAGCCAGAAGCTGCGCACTTTGTTACTACCGACGTGGCCGATGTGTTTGAACAGCAGCTTGTCGAACGCATTCACATCGTTACTCTGTGCCGCAGCCATCTCTTCCAGAACGTACGGATGGCAGCGAATCGCCCCCTGACCGAAGATCATCATGCTCCGGGTCAGAATGTTGGCACCTTCAACGGTAATGGCGATAGGCGCGCCCTGATAAGCACGGGCGAGGAAGTTGCTTTCGCCAAGCATAATGCCTTTACCGCCAGTAATATCCATTGCATCGATAATTGACTGCTGTCCACGGTGGGTACAGTGATACTTCACGATGGCCGACAGCACCGCCGGTTTTTCACCCAGCATAATACCGTAGGTAATCAGCGACGCCGCTGCATCCATCACGTACGCGTTACCCGCAATACGTGCCAACGGCTCTTCAATACCTTCCATCTTACCGATAGAGATTTTGAACTGGCGACGAATGTGCGCATACGCGCCGGTTGCCATTGCCACCGATTTCACGCCGCCCGTCGAGTTAGACGGCAGGGTAATACCGCGTCCCACGGACAGACATTCCACCAGCATGCGCCAGCCCTGACCGGCCATTTTTGGGCCACCGATGATGTAATCAATCGGCACGAAGACATCTTTACCCAGCGTCGGACCGTTCTGGAACGGCACGTTCAGCGGGAAGTGTCGACGCCCAATTTGTACGCCTGGGGTTGACGTTGGGATCAGCGCACAGGTAATGCCAAGATCTTCTTCACCACCCAGCAGTTTTTCCGGGTCGGAGAGTTTAAATGCCAGACCCAGTACGGTAGCGATAGGCGCCAGAGTGATATAACGCTTATTCCAGGTCAGGCGCATACCCAGCACCTGCTGGCCCTGCCAGTCGCCCATACAAACCACGCCGGTATCAGGGATCGCGCCTGCGTCGGAACCCGCTTCCGGGCTGGTCAGAGCAAAGCAGGGGATCTCCTGACCACGTGCCAGACGCGGCAGGTAATGATTCTTCTGCTCTTCGGTGCCGTAATGCTGCAGCAGTTCGCCAGGGCCTAAGGAGTTAGGTACGCCAACGGTGATCGCCAGGATCCCGGAAACGCCGGAGAGTTTCTGCAGAACGCGAGCCTGAGCATACGCGGAAAATTCCAGCCCGCCGTACTCTTTCTTAATGATCATCGCGAAGAAGCGGTGCTCTTTCAGATACGCCCACAGTTCCGGCGGCAGATCCGCGAGTTCATGGGTGATCTGGAAGTCGTTCGCCATGCGGCAGGCTTCTTCCACCGGGCCGTCAATAAACGCTTGTTCTTCAGCTGTCAGATGCGGCTGAGGATAGTTATGCAGTTTTTTCCAGTCTGGCTTGCCCTGGAACAGGTCGCCTTCCCACCAGGTTGTACCGGCATCAATCGCCTCTTTCTCAGTACGCGACATCGGCGGCATGACTTTACGGAAACCGCGGAACACTGGCGCAGAGATCATGGATTTGCGCATTGGCGTAAAGTTAAACGGTACGAGGAGAATGGCCAGAGGAACCAGCAGCCAGATTGACCACAGGCCAACCACGCCAAGCGCAGCTGTCCAGGCGAGCAAAATTAAGCTGCTGAGGAATAAGCTCACGCGGTGATAAAACAGAACGCTGAGCAGAACAACCGTAGCGATAATACTCAAAATCATCATAACGAAAAGCTCCCTTGCTTGTAGGAGGTCTGACCACTTGTGATGATATGGTTGTAGTGGATGTAAATTCTTTTAGCAATGTGTTTACAAAATAATTACAACAAAGCTCACATTGTTGCTGTTTTAACCGGCACAAAAAATCAAAAGCCGCAGCCATTCCTGTGGCTTGTACTTCTCGCTGGTAGCGCTATCCGGTACACTGCATCTTGTCATTTACATTCATGCTGAAGGATATCCTCATGTACCAGGATCTTATTCGTAACGAACTGAGCGAAGCGGCGGAAACGCTGGCTAATTTTCTTAAAGATGACGCCAATATTCACGCCATTCAGCGCGCGGCGGTCCTGTTAGCAGACAGCTTTAAAGCTGGCGGTAAGGTACTTTCTTGCGGTAACGGCGGTTCCCATTGCGACGCGATGCACTTCGCCGAAGAGCTGACCGGACGTTATCGCGAAAACCGCCCAGGCTACCCGGCGATCGCTATCTCTGATGTCAGCCATATCTCCTGCGTCAGCAACGATTTCGGTTACGATTATGTCTTCTCCCGCTACGTTGAAGCCGTGGGTCGCGAAGGCGATGTCCTGTTAGGCATCTCTACTTCAGGGAATTCCGCTAACGTGATTAAAGCGATTGCCGCAGCGCGCGAGAAAGGGATGAAAGTCATCACCCTGACTGGTAAAGATGGCGGCAAAATGGCGGGCAGCGCGGATATCGAAATTCGCGTGCCGCACTTTGGCTATGCTGACCGCATTCAGGAAATTCATATCAAAGTGATCCATATCCTGATCCAGTTGATCGAAAAAGAGATGGTGAAGTAAGAAGGCTATTTTATTTGCCATTTTGAATCCGGGCAGTGCCCGAAATCCTCACGTACTACGTGTACGCTCCGGTTTCTGCGCGCTGTCCGAATCTAAACTGGCTGCAACAATTACGCCTTCCCGCTTAAAGGCGTTTGTGGAGGTGATGTATGTGCGAACTGCTCGGGATGAGCGCCAATGTGCCAACCGATATCTGCTTTAGCTTCACCGGGCTGGTTCAGCGCGGCGGAGGTACCGGGCCGCACAAAGACGGCTGGGGTATTACGTTTTATGAAGGTAAGGGCTGCCGTACGTTTAAAGATCCGCAACCCAGCTTTAATTCGCCTATCGCCAAACTGGTACAAGACTATCCCATCAAATCCTGTTCCGTGATTGCCCATATTCGTCAGGCGAATCGTGGCGAAGTGGCATTGGAAAACACCCATCCATTTACGCGTGAACTGTGGGGACGTAACTGGACGTACGCTCATAACGGACAGCTCAGCGGCTATAAATCGCTGGAAACCGGTAATTTCCGCCCGGTCGGGGAAACCGACAGCGAAAAAGCTTTCTGCTGGCTGCTCCACAAGCTGACTGAACGGTATCCGCGTACGCCTGGCAATATGACGGCAGTGTTTAAATATATCGCTATGCTGGCAGGAGAATTGCGTGAGAAGGGCGTCTTCAACATGCTGTTGTCTGACGGGCGTTATGTGATGGCTTTCTGCTCGACCAACCTGTTTTGGATCACCCGTCGTGCGCCGTTTGGCGTGGCGACACTGCTGGATCAGGATGTGGAAATCGATTTTAGCTCAGAGACCACACCCAATGATGTGGTCACCGTGATTGCCACTCAGCCGCTAACCGGCAATGAAACTTGGCAAAAGATTATGCCAGGCGAGTGGGCGTTATTTTGTCTCGGGGAGCGTATAGTTTGATGCCAGCTGCGGCTGAACCACTTCGTGACTCAACGGCTTGCTGATAACGTAACGGCCATCGACGACGGAAACGGTCGGTGGCTTACGCGTTTGTTCAAAGTAATCGTAGCCAGGCTTTAGCTGCGCCCAGAATTCTTTGTAATACGAGAACTTATGGCGCTGCATGTTGGCATCGGTCATGCGGAATGGATAAATGCTAACCTGCACGCTGGACTGCCCAAACACCAGTGCGCCGGTGACAAACTGGAAAATCTCATCAATGCCGTTGTCGGTCATTGCGTAGCAGCCGACGGAAACGCAGGCGCCGTGGATCATCAGGTATTTACCTTCATAACCGTGTGCGCGGTCATAGGCGTTAGGGAAACCAATGTTAATCGCTTTATAAAAGCGGCTATCCGGTTTCAGCTGTCCGCGCTGTACGCTGTAAAACCCTTCCGGGCTTTTGAAATCGCCCTGACGCTGTTTCGGACCTAAGCCGCCGGAATAATTGCAGATCTTATAGCTGTCGAGCAATTGATACTGTTCGCCCATCTTGACGTACAGATCCAGCGTTCGCTCTTCTTTGAAGATCTGGATATAGACGGGGGAGCCCATTAATTGCTGCTTATATTCTTTGCTGACAGGCGTAGTCGGGCTGCTGCTGCTCAGCAAACCGGCAAATGAAACGCACGGCAATAAAAGCATCGCAAGAAAAAATGCGATTTTACGCATACTGCTTATTCCTTGATAAAACGATTACACACGCCAGGACGGCAAAAAGAGTTCCCAAATCGGATAAATCTGGATCTGGAGCGCTCACATTATCACCCAGAGAGTTTTTCGCAAGTCTCTCGTGCGGCGTTTACACTTTAGATTTTCTTTATACGGAAAATTGTGCTTAAAGGCAGTCAGACACTGACGTATTTTGCGGGTTAGCGCACGTCATTAAGTCTTCTGAGTGCAGAATTCCTAATATATTGAATTTAAAAAATTAATAATTTAATAATCGAATATTAAAATGGAATGCCCGGCAATAGCGGTAGACTGCGGCGAACGTGTTTGATTAGGTAGTGTTGTTTTCATGTCTTTTGCCTCTGCGCCCCGACGCTTTTTGCCGGGTCTGCTGTCTTTGTGTGTTGTGTTGTCCTCGCCGTCTGTCGCCAAAGTTCAGCCCCTCTTATCTGACGCCCATTTAAGCTATGCGGCGCAATTACGCATGCGTAACCGCGCCCGGCTGCTGAAGCAGTACCACGCGCAGGTAAAAAAGCAGGCAAGTTATGTGGTGGAAGGTAATGCGCAAAGTAAAAGCGCGCTGCGCCAGCAAAACAGGACGCTGATTAAACAGCACCCGGAGTGGTTCCCGGGGCCACTAAAAGCGAGCGATCAACGCTGGCAGGAGCTGGCTGAGAATGACCATTTTCTCAGTAGCGATCATCTGCACAACATAACCGAAGTGGCAATCCACCGTCTTGAGCAGCAGTTAGGTAAACCCTATTTGTGGGGCGGGACCAGCCCGGAACAAGGCTTTGACTGTAGCGGGCTGATCTTTTATGCCTACAACAAAATTCTGGCAGCAAAATTGCCACGTACGGCGAATGAAATGTATCACTATCGGCGGGCGACCATCGTCGCTAATCGCGACCTTCGTCGTGGTGATTTATTGTTCTTTCATATTCACAGTCGGGATATTGCCGATCATATGGGCGTCTATTTGGGGCAGGGACAATTTATTGAATCGCCGCGTACAGGAGAAACGATTCGTGTGAGCAATTTATCCGAAGACTTCTGGCAGGATCATTATCTCGGCGCTCGTCGTATTCTGACGGAAAATACCATTCTGTAATCAAAAAGGCGGTGCGAATGGCACCGCCTCGTCAGGGGTTAACTCAACGCCCCCATAATCTTTAATTCCAGCTCATCCGGAACTTCGTTATATGACAACACCTGTAAGCCTGGTGCAAACAGGCGCGCATAGCGCGCAAGCAGAGGACGTAGCTGCGGTGCGACCAGCAGTACCGGCTCTTTACCCGCGGCTTTCATCTGTTCTTTAATCTGCGGCATATTGGTCTGGAACTGATTCAGCATATTAGGATCGACCGGTACGCTATCGAGCACCACTTTGCCGCTTTGCTGAGCCTGATTCACTACATTAGCCAGCAGATTCTCCAGCTCATTATTCAGCGTGTAGACCGCCAGCTCATCTTTGCGCACAAACGGATGGGTAATGCTGCGACGGAGCGCCAGACGCACATCTGCCGTTAACAGAATATGATCTTTAGTGACGGCGCTACTGGCGACCAGTACGGTGGCAATGGTAACGATATCGCGCAGCGGCACGCCTTCGACCAGTAGCGCCCGATAAACCTTCAAGAGCTGGCTGTAATTCAGCGCCGCGCTCAGATCTTCCGCCAGACGGGGGGCCATCGAAGAGAGGCGGTTATGCAGTTGGGTAATATCATCGTAGTTAAACAGGTCGGGAATAAAGTTGCGAATGACCTTATTCACATGCGTCGCAATGACGCTGGCACTATCAATGACCTGATACCCCATATTTAGCGCTTTGGCTTTTTGCGCCGGGACAATCCACGTCACCGGCATACCATAGGCCGGATCGTGGCCTAAAACACCATCGATCTCGCCATACGTTTCACTGGAGGGCAGCGCCATCAGTTTATCTGAAGGAATATCGGCCTCATCAGCCTTGATCCCATTGATAAAAATGGCGTACTGGGTCGGTTTTAGACGGAAGTTTTCGCGGATGCGAATTTCCGGGAGCAGCACGCCGTTAGTGTCTGAGATAACCTGCCGTACACCGCGAATACGTTGAGTGAGCGGATTCCCTTTGGATTTGTCTACCAGCGACACCAGCTTGTACCCCAGGCTCAGGCTGATTGGCTCGATCAAAGGGATAGTTTCCCAACTGACCTGTTGCTCGGTGGTTTCAACGATGGTTTTGGTCAGCGTCTCAAGATTTTTCTCTTCAGTTTCAGCCACCTTCGGGCGCTTGCTCATACGCCAGGCGGTGAACCCCATCAGGGCGCTGAACACCAGGAACGGGAAGTGCGGCATTCCCGGTACCACCGCCAGTACAAACATAATGCTGGTGGCGGTATAGAGTACGGAGGGGCTGGCCAGCAACTGGCTACGCACGTCTGTGGCGATATCACCGCTGTCGCTCACGCGAGTAACGATAATCGCCGCCGCCGTCGACAGCAGCAGAGACGGGATCTGGGCGACCAGACCGTCGCCGATGGTCATCAGTACGTATTGCTGGAAGGCGGCTTCGGCGCTTAAATCGTATTTAAAAATACCGATACAGACGCCGCCTATCAGGTTGATGGCCAGGATCATCATCCCGGCGATGGCATCACCGCGCACGAACTTCGACGCACCGTCCATTGCGCCATAGAAATCCGCTTCGCCCGCCACATCTTTACGTCGTGCCTGCGCCTGGGCCTGATTAATCAGGCCTGCGTTCAGATCGGCGTCGATCGCCATCTGCTTCCCGGGCATGGCGTCCAGCGTAAAGCGGGCCGAAACCTCGGAGATACGCTCGGCACCCTTGGTAACCACGATAAAGTTGATTGTGAACAGCGTCAGTAAAGCTGACCGCGAAAATATCGTGGCGGCGCTGCATGGTCAGTCAATCTTTAACGGTGGCGGTATGGCACCGTTAAATAAGCTGGGCAAGCAGCCGATAGCGCAGAAGAAAAACATCACGCGCAACAAACTCGATAAAACCGTCAACCCGCAGGAGACGGCGAAAATTACGGAAGAGAACGCGAAAAAGGCGCTGGATGTGAATGAAAAAGCGGTGCTGCTGAAACAAAAATCAGCCCGCGAATTGGGCGAACTGGCGACCGACATTAACGTTATCGCCCGCAATGCGCATATGGAAACTAACCTCGAGATGGAGATTGTTCCTCAGGGGCTGCGCGTACTGATTAAAGATGACCAGAATCGCAATATGTTTGAGCGCGGTAGCGCCAGGATTATGCCGTTCTTTAAATCGCTGCTGGTCGAACTGACTCCCGTGTTTGACTCGCTGGATAACAAGATAATCATCACCGGGCATACAGACGCGATGAGCTATAAGAGTAACATTTACAACAACTGGAACCTCTCCGGCGACCGCGCTTTGTCGGCGCGACGCGTGCTGGAGGATGCCGGAATGCCGCAGAATAAAGTCATGCAGGTCAGCGCGATGGCGGACCAAATGCTGCTGGATGCGAAAAACCCGGAAAGTGCCGGGAACCGTCGCATTGAGATCATGGTGCTGACGCAAAGCGCTTCCGATACGTTGTATCAATATTTTGGCCAGCAGGGAGAGAAGGTTGTGCAACCGCTGGTGGATAAGCTGGACAAGCAAAAGCAGGTGACTTCTTTACGTCAACAATCTGCTCCCGTCACTCATTAATTCTGTTCTCGTCCCCCACGCAACGTGGGGGCAATTTATTCCTCAGGAAGGCAATGTGATAGATGTAACCCATATTATTCCATTGGAGATTCATACTGATAACGTCACCGATGTAGCCTGTCAGGGGGCGCATTTCGACAAGGTCTCAGGTATCTGGTACACCGAACCCCACGAGCTAAACGGGGCGCTTCGTGACTATGTCTACGACACCGACAATTTTAATATTGTCGCGCCGTACTATCTGGTGATTACCTCGAAGATGCACTGCTGGAGCTGCCACCAAATTACCCGCATCCATGGCGTGATGTTTACCCGCTTTATTAAGAAAAATCAGGATGGTCAGGGCTGGCAGTCGGTCAGGCGTAACAGCTTTTTGTTCCACATTAATTCTCTGCCTGAAGAGATAAAAAAGAACATCAAAGCCAGCAATTACTACCTCGATAAAAGTAAAACCACCGGGCTACGTTACTGGATGAATCACTGTGAAATTTGTGGTGAACGTCTAGGCGACTACGAACTTTTCTGCGTTGAAAATGATGCCTTCCGCCTGATGACAATCGAAAAACTGCTGCGGGCAAATGTTCGCAAAGTGAATAAACTGTTTGTCAGTACGGCGGGGAATCCCGCAGAACATACGAAAAAGGATATTGTGCGTTACCTGTGCGATGCCCGCTTCGTCATGAATGGTCCGGCGTAAGGAATAATCATACTTCTCACACTATAAAAATACTGTATACTTAAACAGTGTTGTGGGAGGCGAGTAATGCGCAAAATCATACATGTTGATATGGACTGCTTTTTCGCAGCGGTGGAAATGCGCGATAACCCCGCTCTGCGTGACATTCCCATTGCCATCGGCGGCAGCCGGGAGCGCCGGGGGGTTATCAGTACAGCCAATTACCCGGCGCGCAAATTTGGCGTGCGTAGCGCGATGCCAACGGGAATGGCGTTAAAGCTATGCCCGCATCTTACCTTATTACCCGGTCGCTACGAGGCCTACAAAGAAGCCTCCCGCCAGATTCAGGCTATTTTCTCCCGCTATACCTCGCTGATTGAACCCCTGTCGCTGGATGAAGCCTATCTGGATGTAACCGACAGCACCCACTGCCACGGTTCTGCCACGCTGATCGCCCAGGAGATCCGCCAGACGATTTTTAACGAGCTGCAGCTAACCGCCTCCGCCGGGATTGCGCCGGTTAAATTTCTGGCAAAAATAGCCTCCGATCTCAACAAGCCCAACGGGCAATATGTGATTACCCCTGCCGATGTTCCTGAATTTCTCAAAACGTTACCGCTCGGCAAAATTCCCGGCGTCGGCAAAGTCTCCGCCGCGAAGCTGGAATCAATGGGATTGCGTACCTGCGAGGATGTTCAAAAATACGACCTGGCAATGCTGCTCAAACGTTTTGGTAAGTTTGGTCGCGTGCTGTGGGAGCGAAGCCAGGGCATTGACGAGCGGGACGTTAACAACGACAGACTGCGCAAATCCGTCGGCGTGGAGCGCACGCTGGCGGAAGATATTCATGAGTGGTCAGAATGCGAGGCGATTATTGAGCGGCTTTATCCCGAACTGGAACGGCGTCTGGCCAAGGTAAAGCCGGATCTCCTTATCGCTCGCCAGGGGATAAAACTCAAGTTTAATGATTTTCAGCAGACCACGCAGGAGCACGTCTGGCCGCGCTTAAATAAAGATGACTTAATTGCGACGGCGCGTAAAACCTGGGAAGAACGTCGGGGAGGGCGAGGCGTGAGGCTGGTGGGATTACACGTCACGCTGCTGGATCCCCAACTGGAAAGACAGCTGCTGTTGGGGCTGTGACTCAGATGGATTGCCGGATAAGCGCAGCGCTATCCGGCATTTAGCGCAGAATCTTACTTCGCCGGAATCGACTTCAGCAGTTCAGTCAGCAGCGTCCAGTAGTGACCAACGCTTTCGATATGAACCTGCTCATCCGGGGAGTGCGGACCGGTGATGGTTGGCCCGATGGAAACCATGTCCATTTCCGGATACGGTTTCTTGAACAGGCCACATTCCAGACCGGCGTGAATGATCTGGATGTTTGGCGTTTTGTTGAACAGACGCTGGTAGGTTTCGCGAACCAGGTGCATAACCGGAGAGTTAGCATCTGGCTGCCAGCCAGGGTATCCGCCTTTGGCCTGGGTTTTCGCGCCAGCCAGTTTACCCAGTGAATCCAGCATGCTTACCACGTAGTCTTTACCGCTGTCGATCAGGGAACGGATCAGGCAGTGAATTTCAACGTTGTCGTCAGTCATGGTTACAACGCCGACGTTCAGGGAGGTTTCTACCACGCCTTTGGCTACGTCGGAGTTGCGGATAACACCGTTCGGGGTGGCGTTCAGCAGACGTACGAAGCTGTCGCGAGACTGAGTGGTCAGCGCGGCTTTGTCGTGAGTAACGGCATCCAGCAGCAGAGCCAGGTTCTTCTCTTTGGCTTCCAGTTCGTTTTTCAGGATTTCCTGGTAGGTGTTGACCAGCGCTTTTAACGCATCAATTTTATCTGCCGCCACGGCGAGGGTGGCAAAGGCTTCACGCGGAATCGCGTTGCGCAGCGTACCGCCGTTGAAATCAACCAGACGCAGATCCAGCTCTTCAGCGTGACCCGCCAGGAAGCGTACCAGCAGCTTGTTAGCGTTACCGAGACCAACGTGGATTTCGCCACCGGAGTGACCGCCTTTCAGGCCTTTCAACGTCAGCTTAAAGCTTTGGAAGCCAGCCGGGATTGCTTCACGGGACAGCGGCAGGTTAGAGGTAAAGTCGATACCGCCTGCGCAACCCATATAGATCTCACCTTCTTCTTCAGAGTCGGTGTTGATCAGGATATCTGCCTGCAGCCAGTTAGCCTGCAGACCAAACGCGCCATCCATACCTGCTTCTTCGGTCATGGTCAGCAGCACTTCGAGCGGACCGTGTACCACGTTGTCATCAGCCAGAACGGCCAGTGCGGACGCCATACCGATGCCGTTATCCGCACCCAGCGTGGTGCCACGGGCTTTTACCCATTCGCCGTCAATATAAGGCTGGATAGGATCTTTAGTGAAGTCGTGCACGGTGTCGTTATTTTTCTGCGGGACCATATCCAGGTGCGCTTGCAGAACGACCGGCTTGCGGTTTTCCATTCCTGCGGTAGCGGGTTTGCGAATCAGGATATTACCGACCTGATCGCGCTCGACGTGGAAACCTTTCTCTTGGGCCCAGCTCAGAATGTGTTCAGCGAGCTGCTCTTCATGGTAGGACGGATGAGGAATAGAACAGATTTTGGCAAAAATATCCCACAGCGGTTGCGGGGATAACTGAGACAGTTCAGACACGTTGAGTCTCCTTGGCGATGTCCTACAAAACTTGCTTGCAGGCCACAGGGTTAGCAGAATTAAAAACATCACAAGTCAGGCTTGCGCGATGCGATTGAGAATACCACTTTCTCCGCTGACGGCTAGCATAAAGCATGCAAAAAGAGGCGCGGATTCCGCGAAACACTGGTTTTTAGTGCGTCAGATCTCTATAATCTCGCGCAACCTATTTCCCCCTCGAACACTTTTTAAGCCGTAGATAAACAGGCTGGGACACTTCACATGAGCGAAAAATACGTCGTCACCTGGGACATGTTGCAGATCCATGCACGTAAACTGGCAAGCCGCCTGATGCCTTCTGAACAATGGAAAGGCATTATTGCCGTTAGCCGTGGTGGTCTGGTGCCGGGCGCATTGCTGGCGCGTGAATTGGGTATTCGTCATGTCGATACCGTATGCATCTCCAGCTACGATCACGACAACCAGCGCGAACTGAAAGTGCTGAAGCGTGCCGAAGGCGACGGTGAAGGTTTCATCGTAATTGATGACCTGGTTGACACCGGTGGTACCGCCGTAGCGATCCGCGAAATGTACCCTAAAGCGCATTTCGTCACTATTTTCGCTAAGCCGGCAGGTCGCCCGCTGGTGAATGATTATGTTGTTGATATCCCTCAGGATACCTGGATTGAGCAGCCGTGGGATATGGGCGTAGTGTTCGTTCCGCCGATCTCGGGTCGCTAATCTAAAAAGTTTTCAACGCCCGCACTGTCGGGCGTTGTTCTTTTTGTGCTGTGTCAGGTTACACTATGCCTTAGTGAGTACTCATGGAGGCTGCAATCATGTCACAGGCTAACCTCAGCGAAGTCCTGTTTAAACCCCGCTTCAAACACCCTGAAACGTCAACGCTGGTTCGTCGTTTTAATCACGGCGCGCAGCCGTCCGTACAATCGACCCTGGATGGCAAAACCATCCCGCACTGGTACCGCATGGTGAACCGCCTGATGTGGATCTGGCGTGGCGTCGATCCGCGCGAAATCCTCGAAGTGCAGGCACGTATCGTCATGAGCGAAGCCGAACGCACCGATAAAGAGCTTTACGACACGGTTATCGGCTATCGCGGCGGAAACTGGATTTACGAGTGGGCGAAGCAGGCGATGGACTGGCAACAGAAAGCCTCTATGGAAGAGGATCCTCAGGTGAGCGGACGTCACTGGCTGCATGCTTCCACGCTCTACAACATCGCCGCTTATCCGCACTTAAAAGGCGATGAGCTGGCAGAGCAGGCGCAGGCTCTGGCCAATCGCGCCTATGAAGAGGCCGCACAGCGTCTGCCGGGCACGCTGCGTGAGATGGAATTTGCCGTTACCGGCGGCGCGCCGATTACCGGCTTCCTGCATATGCCAAAAGGCGACGGTCCGTTCCCTACGGTGCTGATGTGCGGAGGCCTCGATTCCATGCAAACGGATTATTACACTCTGTATGAGCGCTACTTTGCCCCGCGCGGTATTGCCATGCTGACGCTGGATATGCCGTCGGTCGGGTTCTCGTCAAAATGGAAACTGACCCAGGACTCCAGCCTGCTGCACCAGCACGTATTAAAAGCGCTGCCGAATGTTCCGTGGGTGGATCACACTCGTGTGGCGGCCTTCGGCTTCCGCTTTGGCGCCAACGTGGCGGTACGCCTGGCGTATCTGGAATCATCACGTCTGAAGGCGGTGGCCTGTTTGGGTCCGGTGGTTCATGCGCTGCTTAGCGACCCGCAGCGTCAGGCAAGCGTCCCGGAAATGTACCTTGACGTTCTGGCCAGTCGTTTGGGAATGCACGACGCATCCGATGAAGCGTTGCGCGTTGAGCTTAATCGCTATTCATTAAAAGTGCAGGGCCTGCTGGGCCGACGCTGCCCGACGCCAATGCTGTCGGGGTTCTGGAAAAACGATCCGTTTAGCCCGGAAGAGGAGTCGCGTTTAATCACATCTTCATCTTCTGACGGTAAGCTGCTGGAGATTCCATTCAACCCGGTGTATCGCAATTTTGACAAAGGGCTGCAGGAAATAACCGGTTGGATCAATCAGAGATTGTGTTAAAAGTTTGCTAAATTTTATCGATTTGGTAAAACAGGTGCTTCACCTAAGGAGATCGTAATGACGTTACCGAGTGGGCATCCGAAAAGTAGATTGATCAAGAAATTCACCGCGCTTGGCCCGTACATCCGGGAAGGGCAGTGCGAAGATAATCGGTTTTTTTTCGATTGTCTGGCTGTTTGCGTCAATGTGAAACCCGCCCCAGAGAAACGCGAGTTTTGGGGCTGGTGGATGGAACTGGAGGCGCAGGAAAAACGCTTCACGTACAGCTACCAGTTTGGCTTGTTCGATAAAGACGGGAACTGGACTGCGGTGCCGGTGAAAGAGACTGAAGTGGTAGAGCGACTGGAATACACCTTACGTGAATTTCATGAAAAATTACGTGGGTTGTTAACGTCGCTGAATCTGGCTCTGGAGCCTGCTGACGATTTTAACGATGAACCGGTTAAATTAACGGCATAATGAACAGTAAAATGCCGGATGGCGGCGCAACCCCATCCGGCATTTTTTTATGCTACATCAGAACTGATAAACCATACCGACAGCAACGATATCATCATTGTTGATGCCCAGTTTATTGTCGCTATCGAGCTGGTTGATTTTATAATCGACAAACGCGGACATATTTTTGTTGAAATAGTATGTTGCGCCAACGTCGATATAATTCACCAGATCCTCATTGCCTACGCCTTCAATATCTTTCCCTTTTGACAGCACATAACCCAGTGACGGACGCAGACCAAAGTCAAACTGGTACTGAACTACCGCTTCGAAGTTCTGTGTTTTATTGGCGAAGCCGCCGGAAATTGGCGTCATATTGCGCGTTTCAGAATAGAACGTCGCAATATAAATATCGTTAGCATCATATTTTAAACCGGTTGCCCAGGCTTCTGCTTTATCGCCAGTCCCGCGCGTTTGCAGATTCTGCTGGTTGGTACGATCGGAGTTGGTATACGCACCGCTCACCGCGAAATCGCTGCCGCCAAAGTCATAGGTAACGGAAGTACCAAAACCGTCGCCGTTTTGTTTTTTCACATCACGGTCCTGATTTTTCCCCTGGTATTGCAGGGTGAGATCCAGACCATCCACGACGCCGAAGAAGTCGGTGTTACGGTAGGTCGCCAGGCCGCTGGCGCGTTTGGTCATAAAGTTATCGGTCTGCGCGGAGGAGTCGCCGCCGAATTCCGGGAACATATCGGTCCACGCTTCCACGTCGTACAGCGCGCCGAGGTTACGACCGTAATCAAACGAGCCAAGGTTTTTTAATTTCAGACCGGCAAAGGCCAGACGGGTTTTTTGCTGGTTAGAGTCGCTTTCGGCTTTATTGCCGGCGAACTCTGCTTCCCAGCGGCCATATCCCGTCAGTTCATCGTTAATTTGCGTTTCGCCTTTAAAACCTAAACGGATATAGCTCTGGTCGCCGTCTTTGCTGTCATAATCCGTCATGTAATGCATGGCTTTTACTTTGCCGTACAGGTCCAGTTTATTACCGTTCTTGTTATACACTTCCGCTGCCTGTACGGATGCCGACGCAGTAATACCCATCACCACTAATGCCAGAGTGCTCTTTTTCATTTTCATTCCTGATTAAAAGTACGCGCTAATATTCACTGGGTGTGATCCCCGTTAAAAGACAGGAGGGTTTTTAACGTCTGGTAATGAACGTTTTATGACAAAGTAAGAATATTTTTAAAAAAGGATGTTTTTTTGTTTCTGTAATAAATGCGTCAAAATCTGCCGCTACGCTTGCTGATCCTGCGCAATAAAATTTCATGCTTTGTGAGCTGGTTGTTGGCAACCGGGGCCAGTCCTGCTAAAACGTTCGTTTGATATCATTTTCCCCAATTTTGAATGGCAGAGAATCATGAGTGACAGCCAGACGCTGGTGGTAAAACTTGGCACCAGTGTGTTAACGGGCGGATCGCGCCGCCTGAACCGCGCCCATATCGTAGAACTGGTTCGCCAGTGTGCGCAGCTCCATGCCGCAGGGCATCGTATTGTTATCGTTACCTCGGGCGCGATTGCCGCCGGACGTGAGCATCTGGGTTACCCTGAGCTCCCGGCAACGATAGCCTCGAAACAGCTGTTGGCGGCGGTAGGGCAGAGCCGATTGATTCAACTGTGGGAACAGTTGTTCTCGATTTACGGTATTCACATCGGACAGATGCTGCTAACGCGTGCGGATATGGAAGACAGAGAGCGCTTCCTTAACGCCCGCGATACGCTACGCGCGCTGCTGGATAACAACATCGTTCCTGTCATTAATGAGAACGACGCCGTAGCGACCGCCGAAATTAAAGTCGGTGATAACGACAACCTTTCAGCGCTGGCGGCGATTCTGGCCGGGGCCGATAAGCTGCTGCTGCTGACCGATCAGCAAGGGCTGTTTACCGCCGATCCGCGCACCAACCCGCAGGCTGAGCTGATCAAAGACGTTCACGGTATTGATGATGCGCTGCGCGCCATTGCCGGTGATAGCGTCTCGGGTCTGGGAACCGGCGGTATGGGGACTAAACTGCAGGCCGCTGATGTTGCATGCCGCGCCGGGATTGACACCATTATTGCTGCAGGCAGCAAGCCGGGCGTAATTGGCGACGTGATGGAAGGGGTTTCCGTTGGGACGCGTTTCCATGCACAGGCCTCTCCGCTGGAGAACCGTAAACGCTGGATCTTCGGCGCACCGCCTGCCGGGGAAATTACCGTTGATGAGGGTGCGACCGCAGCGATTCTGGAGCGTGGCAGTTCATTACTGCCAAAAGGCATTAAAAGCGTGACAGGCAACTTCTCTCGTGGTGAAGTGATCCGCATCTGCAATCTCGAAGGGCGCGATATTGCCCACGGCGTTACCCGCTATAACAGCGATGCGCTGCGCCGTATTGCCGGACATCACTCACAACAGATCGACACCATCCTGGGCTACGAATACGGTCCGGTTGCTGTCCATCGCGACGACATGATTACCCGTTAAGGAACAGGCATATGCTGGAACAAATGGGCATTGCTGCCAAAGCTGCGTCATACAAGCTGGCGCTGCTCTCCAGTCGCGAAAAAAACCGCGTACTGGAAACGATAGCTGATGAGCTGGAAGCGCAAACGGAAAGCATCCTCAGCGCGAACGTACAAGATGTTGAGCAAGCGCGAGCCAACGGCCTGAGCGAAGCAATGCTCGACCGCCTGGCGCTGACTCCGGCGCGTCTGAAAGCGATTGCCGACGATGTGCGTCAGGTATGTAATCTCGCCGACCCGGTCGGGCAGGTGATTGATGGCGGTCTGCTGGATAGCGGCCTGCGTCTCGAACGTCGTCGCGTTCCGCTGGGCGTGATTGGCGTGATTTATGAAGCGCGTCCAAATGTCACCGTTGACGTGGCTTCCCTGTGCCTGAAAACCGGTAATGCGGCGATCCTGCGCGGTGGGAAAGAGACGTACCGGACGAATGCGGCAACCGTGGCGGTTATCCAAAAGGCGCTGGAAGCCTGTGGTTTACCCGCCGCAGCCGTGCAGTCGATAGATAACCCGGACCGCGCGCTGGTCGCTGAAATGCTGCGCATGGATAAGTACATTGATATGCTGATCCCTCGCGGTGGCGCGGGTCTGCATAAGCTGTGCCGTGAGCAGTCGACTATCCCGGTCATCACCGGCGGCATTGGGGTCTGTCATATTTATGTTGATGATAGCGCGGAGATCGACCCGGCGCTGAAGATTATCGTCAACGCCAAAACTCAGCGACCGAGCACCTGTAACACCGTAGAAACCCTGCTGGTGCATCAGGATATCGCTGCGCGTTTTCTGCCTGCGCTGAGCCAGCAGATGGCACAAAGCGGCGTCACGCTGCATGCCGACGACACCGCGCTGGCCACATTGCAGGCAGGGCCCGCTAACGTGGTTGCGGTGAAAGCCGAAGAATATGACGACGAGTTTCTGTCGTTGGATCTGAACGTGAAAATCGTTACCGATCTGGACGATGCTATCACCCACATTCGCGAGCATGGGACCCAGCATTCCGATGCTATCCTGACGCGCACCCTGCGTAACGCCGATCGTTTCGTGAATGAAGTGGACTCTTCTGCCGTGTACGTTAACGCCTCTACTCGTTTTACCGATGGCGGCCAATTCGGACTGGGGGCGGAAGTGGCTGTGAGTACGCAAAAACTGCACGCGCGTGGCCCAATGGGTCTGGAAGCACTGACCACCTATAAGTGGGTTGGCTTCGGTGACGACACGATTCGTGCGTAATTGAAAACGGGCGATGCCATAATAGGTCTATGCTTTTCAGGTCTGTTAAGGCATTGCCCGGTTAATTCTACTCTTTACCCCGCTACCGCATTTGTTTTCTATCCTGTGTTTTATCATCATCCGCATCAGTCTGGTTTTTAGCCATGTGCTCCCCGGCGTCGAAAAGGCGACGTATCACAGAATTTTCCCTACCAGCATGAATTTTCTGGGTCTGCGGCTCACGTATTGTTCCTATGGTCCAATCTATTAGAATCAGTCTCATTTTTATGAGGAGTAGTTGCGTGAAATCGGATATTCACAAACATAGCATTCCTGTTGTGCCACTCGGCAACCCGTTTCCCCCCCGCCATTGTTCACTGTGTCCAAAGGGAGCGGCGATTGATCGTGATAATCAATACCGATTAATAGACAAAAGAAGGAAGTTTAAAGCGGGGGAGATACTCGCCCGGCAGGATGGAGCCGCGGACATGCTTTTTGTTATTCACGAGGGGTACTGCACGTCCAGCGTGGAATGTGGTGATAACGATTTTATCAGTCGCTTTTATGTTCCGGGAGATATCATGGCGCTGGATGCCGTTGAGGGGGGTAAGTATCTGACAACGATCAAGGCTGCAACGGCTGCGGAGGTATGTCATATCGATATTGCGCGGTTGTTCAAGGCAGCAGAAAAGGAGCCGTCGGTTGCAGCGGCAGTCATCAAGTTTCTCTGCAGGGACAATGGATTCATTGTTGAAAAACTACGGCGTTATGCCAATAAACATGCTGAGGCCAGAATCGCTGCTTTCCTCGTGGAGTTTTACGAAATGCATTTACGTATTGGCAGGCCAGAAACGACGCTTCGCTTGCCATTCTCGCGGGAGGAAATTGCCAGTTATCTCGATCTTAAAATTGAAACCGTTAGCCGCTCATTAAAATCCCTCGAACAACAAAAGTTGATTAGCTTACATCGGGTTCGTACGGTAACAATTAATAGTTACTTGGGGTTAAAAGGTTTCAGCTAACGCTATCTTTGCCGTGTGTTATTTATCTCTTGATATTCCAGGAATATTCGTTTTATATGGAAAATTCCTGGTTTTATTTATGTGAAATAATTATCAATTCGAATAATAATCCTACAGGTCAGCGCTATTTTTATAAGAATATTCCCCCATAACTAAATATTTCATGAGAATTTTCTTGTGAAGTTAAAAAATTAGCATAATTGCAACAAATAATAAGCATTATAGAGAGAATATGGAGATGTTAATTATCTTTATGTTTTGTAAGGGTTTTGCTCTGGTGTTATTTGTATGATCTTTTTGATATTTATCAAAAACATAAAAAAGATGAATTGTTTGATTTTGCTTATCTGGGTGGGTAATGATTCTGAAAATGGATGTGTTTTAAGTGATTGTGTCTTAGGAAACTTCTTAGGCAATGTTTTTTACGGGAAAATTCTTAGTTTTTTGTAATTTTTGCGTTTCAGGGTTTGTTGAGATGTTACTTAATTCAAATGATAATTTTTTGGCGCGGCAATTCTGGCTCGCAATTAATGGAACCGCTGGAGTGACTTAATAATAAGACTCGGTGGTGAGTTTGTTCTTAGGAGAAGATAAAATGAAAAAAATATTATTAGTAACATCTCTGGCTTCTGTATTTGTTGCAGCAAATGCAATGGCAGATGTTACTGCTTCTGCAACAGCCTCGTGGGACGCGACGGCAACGAAAGATACCACCAGCATGTTGGTTGTCACCCCGCTGAACTCTTTAACTTTCCAGTATGCTGAAGGGCTGAATGCCTTCAACTCTCAGGACGGTGCTTTTGATGTGACGATTCAGGGTCAGGAGACGGCAACTGATTTTGAGCTGACTGCTCAGATTATTAGTAACACTCTGATCAACGCCAGTGGTGATGCTTCTACCCTGAACGTAGGGGTGGCATGGAATGGCACTGCGCTGACTAATTCATCAGATACTGTCCTTGTTAACTCCAGCTCCACTTCTGGTCTTGAAAGCTTGATGGCTGATGGCGCTTATAACGGTGCCGATCGTGTCAGCGATCAATCCAACTTCAAATTCACCATCGCGTCAGCGACTTCTGATGGTAGTCAGACAGTAGCAGATTACTCTGCACTGCCAGACGGCTATTGGACTGGCGATGTAAAAGTACAGTTCAATGCAACCTGGACGACTCCGTCTGCCTAAGTAATAAAAAATTCGGGAGAATTTGTTCTCCCGAATTTATCAGGAATGGTGTCATGAAAAAATATTTACCGGCAGCGATGTTGGTAGGGTTAGTAGCATCTTTTCCCGGATGGGCAATTAATGTTGGTGAAATCACATCGATCATGACTTCTGCTGAGAGTTCATTATCGAAAGAAATTATCAATACGACAGATGCGGCGCGTTATGTCAGTGTTTCGGTAAAACAATTGTCATCACCTTTGGCGGGGGGAATCGAAATAAAGCCCGTTAATTCCGGAGAATTACTCTCTACACCTGCCAATCTTATTCTTCCTGGCCAGGCGAAGGATGTATTTCGTTTCTTTTATAAAGGACCTGCAGATGATGTCGAGCGTTATTATCGTCTGCAATGGATAGATGAGCCGGTCACCGAGAGCGCGGAAACCCGGGCGAATAAAATGGCTGTTGCAACAGCGTCGGCTGAAATTGGCACTATCCTGGTAGTCGCGCCGCGCAAGGAGCGTTTTGAATATAGCCGAAATGGCGATGTTATTACTAATACCGGCAATGTATCGTTTCGTGTGATCGCCTATGGGGCTTGTAAAGATAAGGCTCGCGATCGGGGACGAGGCTGTCGCGAACGTTATTACATTATGCCGGGTACAAAAATAAAATTACAGTTTACCGACATTAGTAATAGCCGTTCACGCATCGGTATCTGGCACGGTAAGCAGTTTATTACAGTGAAGTGATGGTCAATAGCAGGGATAAATAAAATTACCGGAATGTAAGGATACAGATGACAACAACAAATATTGTCGGCGGTAGCATTTGTCTTTTTCTTGCGCTGACACCAGGATTTTCACATGCAGCCCCAGTAAAAGTGGGTAATTACGTTATCCCCAGCGCTTTCGCTCGTTCACTGGAGCAGGGAATGACGGTGCCGGTATATATTCGTTACAACGAGACTGATGAGAAAAGTCAGCAAAAAGTTGCCGATGCGGTGATTTCCCTTGTTGATGGCAATATTACGGTTAAAGCCCTGGCTCTTGCTGAATTGCCCAATAATGCCGTGTTATCTGGAAAAACCCGCGCGTTGGTGGAAAAAATTCGTGATGTGAAGTTTCACGATAACACCAACATCGAGCTATCGAATGATGCACGTCTGCAACTCAACGTCTCTTCATTTCACCTGGAGATGATTGTCAGCAAAGATGCGTTAACTGAAGCGATTGTCGCACGCAGCAGCCTGCTTGGACCTTCCAGCGTGGAGACTCTCTCTAACGTCCTGAACTATAACTTTGGCACCTACTACAACGATTATCATAACGGCAGCAGTACCCGCAGCTATCTGACGATGGACAATACAACATCGCTGCGTGAACACCATGTCAACATTAACGGTTCGTTTTACGGCATAGGCGACAGCAACAGCACCAGTAAACTCTATCGCGCGATGTATGAGCGTGATTATGACGGATATCGACTGGCGCTCGGGATGCTCGACACCTGGAATGTCCAGTCTATTGCCAGCCTGAATGCGCTGAATGGTGGGAAAATTTACGGCGTAAGCTACGGAAACAAAGGAAGTACGGTTGTTGAGAATACCTCGCTTTCGCTCACGCCAATTACCGTATTTTTGCCAGCCGCTGGCGAGGTTCATGTATTTCGTGACGGGCGTTTGCTCAGCGTACAGAACTTTAATATGGGCAGTTATGAAATTGATACCAGTCGTTTTCCGTATGGTGTTTATGATGTCACGGTAGATATCGTGGTCAATGGCCGGACAATTAATAGTCGTATCAGTCGGGTTAATAAAATCTTTGCCCGCCAGCAGGCAGCTGGAATTGATCAGCTCTCATGGCAACTGTTTGGTGGCTCACTGGATTATGACCGTGTGAGCTATAAGCGAAACCACTATCAGGATTTAGGCAATGAGCAGACCTGGATTGCCGGCGGTGCCGCATCGGTGACGTTGGCGATATTGTCGGGGCTGGGCCTGAAATCTACGCTCTACGGTTTTGGCAACAATACGGTTAATGAAACGGATGTCACACTCAATGTGAATGAATACGTAAGCATTGGCAATCAGACGCTGGTAGCGAACGATTCGTCATGGCGAAACATCAGTAATATCAATCTCAATATCCCCGAGGGATATGGTTCCCTTTGGGCATCTCGTGAAGACAGTAAAATTGGCGACCGTCTGCCCATGCAGGAGCGTGACAATTATTCCATTGGTGGCACTCTTAACCTCGGGAAGTTTATTCCTCATGGCGGCTCGCTTACCGTGAGTCAGACGGAGAATCGCTACTCGGGAAATAAATACCGTAACCTGGACTACAGCACAAACCTTTATTCAGGCAAGTATGCCACGGTTGGGTTGCGCGCAGGTATTCAGCGTTATTACTACAACAACCGGAATGACGATGGGCGACAGGAACGTTATGTCAGCCTGGATTTATCGTTGCCGTTGGCGTCCTGGATGAGCATGGGCGTCTCCCGGGATCGCTATGGCAGCACTCAGGGTAATCTCAGCGCGCGCAAGCAGTATGCTGAAGGCCCCATTAAATCTGTCGGATTGTCGGCTTCGACACGCCTGAGTGGCGAGCAGTATTACGACAATAATTATTCGGTAAACGGCAATCTGAGTTATGACACGAAATATAACGCCGGCACCGTATCGATAACGCGTTCTGCGGACAACTCAACCAATATGAACTTCTCTTCTCAAGGTTCCCTGGCGTGGGCAGGAAAAGATTTCGGTCTGAGTAAAGAGAGGCAAAGGTCAGGCATTATTGTGAAAACCGATTTAACCGGCGAAGGGAAACTGGCTGCGAAGATTAATAACCGAAATTATCTTCTCAGCGGTAAATCAAATTTCATTGCACTGCCGCCTTATGCTCAGTACAAGCTGGAGATCCTCAATGATAAAAACTCTGAAGACAGCTTTGATATTGTTTCAGGGCGCAAACAGGAACTGACGCTATATCCGGGTAACGTGGGTGTTATCAACCCTGAAGTGAAAAGTATGGTCACCGTATTCGGGCGTATTCGTTATCCCGATGGGCAGTTGGCTGCAAACACCGATATTCATAATCACATCGGTAAAACGCGTACGGATGAAAAAGGGGAGTTTGCTATCGATATCGATAAGAAATATCCGGTCATCACGTTAATTTCAGCCAATGGCAGCCTATGCGAAGCCGATCTCGATTTGGAAAAAGCACGTGGCGCAGCGTGGGTTGGTGATGTGAAATGTTCCACGCAAACCACGATGGCGCAGAGGTAATAAAATGAAAGTATTAATTAAAGTAGCTACTGTAATCTGTGCCGTGGGGAGTTTCACGCCTGCGCCTGCTTTGGCTTTAAATGCAGTATCTTCCGGCTCAGTCAGTAATAACTATTTGTTTATTGAAAATGCCATTGATAGTGAATACTTTATCACCCCCTCCGCACTCGACCCTCGTTTCAGCGGTTCAAACACGTGGATAAAATACGGTACCTCTCAGGTAAGTCTCGGGTATTTAGGTTTTGTCATCTGGACTGCGCCAGGAAATTATTATCAGGACATGTGGATTGATAATTCCCCGATTAACGGGCCTTTTCGGGGGATCCGTTGTTATAGCGGCAGCCAGTGTCCATCAACTGGATTTATTGCCGGGCAAGGCACTGATAAAAACGGCTTTTATCATGCGCAGGTAGGCTCTGTCGCAGGTGTTATTGGTGGCGCCTACGGATTCGCTTCCCTGACGGATACTGCCTATGAGTACTTTCGCAATGTGCCTACCGGTAGCAGCGAAACCTATGTGTTCAACCGTTGTTATACTTCCGTGGATTATGATTATTCTTCCGGGCAACGTTGCAAAGATCAATCGAAAGGATTATGGAATTACGTCAATTATACGTTAACCAAACGCGGTCATCTGTCACTTGTATCGACTAATGCATTTCAGGAGCTTTGGGTTGCCAGTGACGGTACGCCGAGCATCACCAAAGACACTGGTTATTGCGAGCTTGGCGTGGTTAACGGCGAAGACGGCGTGATTTGCAAAATGGTAAATTATAACCTGCAACAAACCGCCAATCTGACCGCCTCTCTGACGTTTCGCGCTTATGTCGATACGGCGATGCTTGGTTTTACGCCTGGACCGGCCACCGTGAAATACTCCGGGAATGGTTCAAACTGGTATAACTATGGTACTTCAACTGCTTATTACAACGTTTTCACGACCTCTGGAGAGTACATATATATTTTTCTGTCAAAAGTATTCCTGAAAAAACTCGTCGATTCAGGAATCAGCATTACTAACACTCAACCGTTTACCTTCGGTTTTTATAATGGCTTAACACCTGAGTCAGGGCACTACCAGTTTACGCCTTCGCTACAGATCAATATTGTGCCGAAGGAGTATGGGATCAGTATCGTCTCTTCAGACAACACCGCTTCTGCGAGCGGCAGTGGCACGATTGGCGACGCCGCTCCTATAGAAATAGATTACACCGTGACAGTCTCCGGTCCTCGTCAGGCTGATAGCATTACCGCGCAAGTTATTGGAGAAAGTACGACGATAAACAGTGTGCCTTACTGTCTGTTTACCTCCCCTCAAGGCGGGCTGTCAGTCCCAATCCCCGCCTTTCTGCAGTACAACAGTCAGTCGGGGGGCGTGGTGAAGAAACGAAATAGCTGTAGTGAAGCAGCAATCAATATGAGCGATGCGCAGTGGCAACAGACGCCCTGGGACGCAAATAACAATGATGATGGAAGCTACTATACTACGGATTTAAAATTGCTTTTCCCAATGAATGATTCACGGTCGATGTTAACTGTTTCCGGAACAGATTGGGAAGGTGTCGTCAGTGCCAGTGGAGAGATAAAAGTCACGGCGAATTGGGTGGGAGTGACGCCATGAACCGCTGCCGTTTGGTGTTTAGATGGGTATTTATCTTACTTTCCGGGTTGACTATATTCTCCGCACAGGCTGTCTACCTGGAGTCGACCATTTATGAGATGCCATCGGATAAATCATTTATCAGCAAACGGATCTATAACGATAGCCAGAAACAGAATTTGTACAGTATTGGCGCAGTAAAAATTGATAAGCCTGGACCGGGAGGTGAAAACAGAAGTGCCATTGCTGAAGGCGAACTTCTGTTTACGCCGCTGAATTTTTCACTGGCTCCGCAGGCGAGTGAGTTTTTTAAGATTTTCTACCGTGGACCGCAGGATGATAAAGAACGCTATTACCGAATTCTGTTTCGTGAAATGCCGATAACGCTGTTTACCGAGCGTAATCAAGGGAAAGGAGGGCAGGCTCTCCCGGTGATCGCTATGGACACCATATTGGTTGTTCGCCCGAGAAAAATGAATCTGGCCTACACCATTGATGAGGCAAACGGAACACTGAAAAACACCGGGAATACTTTTTTTAAAATCATCGTACACCTGGGGTGCAACTCAACCGATGATGAAGCCACCATGCGTTATGTGTTGCCGGGTGAAACCTGGCGTAGTAGCGAATTGAAATCAAAAAACCGGAAATTTATCGTTGCATTGCAGAAATACATACCAGTAGGTCAGGGGTGCTTCAAACTCAATCAATAGTAAGCATTAAGTCTGATCCGATATGTCATGGTTAGATATCGAACCTATACTGTAACTATCTTTATACAATGCAGTGATCAGCTCGGCACAGATGAAATTTTAGTCATTTGCACTCAACGTCACGGTAATTAAGAGTCAGGTAGTATGAACAGTATAATTAATGAACAGGTTGAGTATGATTCCACCAGAAAAAGCCTGAAACATCGCGATACGACAATAATTCTTTCGGCGTCTACCGCGAGACTACTTGAGCTATTCATTGCCCATAAAAATCAACAAGTCCACCGCGAGTTTATCATTGAAGAAGTCTGGAAAAAGCATGGCATGGCCCCATCGGGTCATAGTCTTAATAAAAGCATCAGTATTTTGCGAAAAGCATTTAGTGAGCTGGGGGCGGGTAATCCCATTGAAACGCTGCCTCGGCAGGGATTTTTGTTCCATGCTTCGATCAGCGATGAATCGTCATCTTCCTCTGAAGATGAAACTGTGCGTTCGGTAACTGAGACGGTGAACTCATCCGTAAGACCAAAACGTAAAAACATTATTCTGTTCATTTTATTATTTGCATTTCTTGGAAGCGCTATTTTTATATTTTTAGCACTTAATTCAAGTTCCAAAAATTTTATCTATATCAGGGCAATAGATGATTGTGAACTTTATACTGCCGATGACAATAATGCTGATAAAACGAAAGCATTTTTATCTTCTGATATGTGGCGAAAAGTAAATGCGGCTTGTCATGATGGCAAGAAAACAATTGTTTTTTATGACGATAATAATTTATCAGCCGGCAATGATCTTAGAGTGAATTTGCTTGGGATTTGTACGTTAGAGAAAGGAGGGGTTGTCCGTGAATGTGAAAATTTTGTTTATTAGTGGGGCAATCTTTCTTGCAGCGATAACAGCATATTTTTTATATCGCCATCAAGAACCTGAGACGCTGACCTGCTCGGCAAAAACTTACCTGCATCTGGAGGCGCAAACTCAGGGGGTAAAAATTGAAGGTGAAGTTCTGCTGGTTTTTCGTATTTCTTCTGCTACCGAAGGGCGGGTATCTCAGATAGGAAGCCTCAATATTCAGGGTAAAAATTATGCTGTAGATCGTAATGTTATCCTGAATTTTATTGGTAAAGATCGTGATGGTTACCTGCAGACCCGTCGTGTAGCTATTGTTAAAAATAAAAATGATAATGTTCCTGATGACGTTACCGAACAACTCATGTCACGACAGGAAATTTTTTATTATAAGATCATCCATATCGCCAAAAATGTCTATGCGATCAGAGATCTGCGACGTACGTTAATGGTTTGTCGGGCAGCATGAGTAACAATAATATGTTATCCTTATGGTTTTAGTAGTTTTATATTTTGTCATTTTTGGTATTCGTGGTTTTTTGTTTTGTCTTGCAGTGAAAATGAGCAATAGGATTTGTATTGATGAAGAATTAGGATTTTTCCTTTTTCAATAATTAAAATGGCCTTAACATTTAATGGTAATATTCATATGGATAATCGTGATTATAAAATCTGAAACTGCGTGAGATGACTTATGGATAAAGTTAATTCGCGGACTGCATTGTAATTTCTGGAGGCTAAAGGTGTTGTATATTCTCTCGTGTATAAAACGAGGGACCTGCCATGCCATAAATTTAAGTTGGTGGTAACTATGAATACGAAAAAGGTTTTTCTGCTCAGTTATGATATTTTTCTTTTCTCAGGGATAAAAGCGTGGTTGCCAAATCTGGTGTTGGTCGATGCGCGGGCATTTATTTCTGGTTCACAGTCAATTATTCCACGGTATCCATCCTGTTTACTGGTGATCGATAACCGGTTACCATTATTCCAGGTCAGGAAGTGGTTTCAGAGAAATAGCACGCAGTTTATCAATATAAACTGTATTGTTCTTCGGATGAATGAAAATCGTTCTATTAATCGGGGGTATGAGGAGTATGCATTCATTAATGGACGGGAACTATCGGATCAGCTGATTTCTCAGTTGAGAGCCAATCTAATGGCTCCCAATGAGGTTGTGGAAGTCACTAAAGGTTCAGCGATATTTACTTTTCATTTGACTGAGTTTGAAGAGAAAATGCTGTATGCATCTTTCACAAAGGAAAAATTGCACGATTTTTGTCTTGCTAACTCGATAACAATTAAGTCAGTGTATCGATATCGGGAACGAATTACCGCTCGTCTGGGATTTTCTCATTTTAATGAAACTATCATTTTTTTAACCAGGAATAATCTATTGCATGAAGGTTCCTCGACGAACAGTTATTCTGGTAAGAATGTAATATACGGCGAAGCATATGATGTCTCAGATTCTAGTCGACTGAGTATGGCAATAAGGAATGAAGAGATCATTCCTTATTTTCAACCCATCGTAAATATCAACGAAGATGTCTGTGGTGTTGAGGTTTTGGCTCGTTGGCCACAGGGGGATAATTATGCTATTTCTCAGCGTGAGTTTATACCGCTGGCTGAAAAAAAGTGGCTTAATGAATGAGTTAACGAGCTATTTAATGAACACCGTCGCGCGTAATCTGGTCGACGGAAGCGAGGATTTCAATAAAACTTTATTCGTCTCTTTTAATGTGAGTCCATCAGGTTTAAGTAACCCCGTCTTTTATTGGGAGTGTCTTAATTTTATGGAAATAACGCAAAGGCTACCAATAAAATTGATGATTGAAATAACTGAAAACCAGACTCTCACTATTACTCCTGCAATCAAAGAGCTGATACGATCGTTGCGAAACAGAGGGGTTCTGTTTGCTTTAGATGATTTTGGGACGGGATACGCTAACCTTTGCTATCTCAATGAGTTAGACCTGGATGTTATAAAAATTGATAAAACGTTTATCAAAGCTATTAAAGAAGTTGAGCAACATATCCCTATGCTCGAGTCAATCATTCACCTTTCCGAACTCCTGGGGTTACGCATGGTGGCGGAAGGCGTTGAATATGGCTATCAGCAGCAATGGTTGGGGAAAAATAATGTTGATTACCTGCAGGGTTATCAATTTTTACCGCCAGTGACGTTTGATGATTTTATGCGTTACTACAAGCAGTCTTTAGATTTTTTTGAATCAGCGTCGGATTCTACTTTCTCAACGTAAAGCCTTTCGGGAACATCAGGGGCGGATGCCTCTGATGCAGGTATTTTTGTCGAGGTGAGTACGATAACTCCCGCCTGTCTGGTGAAGGCGATAGCCTGTTGTGAGTGAGGCATCGTTTGTTTATGTATCTAATACGGGGTATTTATAGCGGTATCAGCGTTAATTAAACCGATTCCAAGGTGAGTTCCTGGCCATGCGTCATTTCCTGACAAAATTAAGAGTCTGGTTTCCGCCGCCTCTTATCTTAGTACTTTTTCTCGTTGCGGATGTGCTGACGGCGAGTCCGCGCTTCACATTCGGCGGGGTGAATATCGTGATATGCGCATTGCTGGCCGGCGTCAGTCTGTTGGTGATATTGCATACCGCGTGGCAGATGCGGATGAAACGTACGACCCTGAATCCGCTGCATGCACATAAATCGACCACGCTTGTTACCGACGGATGTTACGCCTGGAGCCGCAACCCGATCTACCTTGGTATGAGTGGACTCCAGTTGGCCTTTGCTCTTTGCATCGGTAGCCTGACTGGAGTACTGGCTGTACCTGTATTTATGCTGGCGGTTGCCAGATTGCATATCGACTTTGAAGAGGAACAACTGCGAAAACATTTCGGGCTGGAATGGGAGCGCTATGAACAACACGTTCGCCGCTGGTTATAGTAATACCCGACCGCGTATAAGCATGCCTGTAACGACACGATTCGTGCGTAATTGAAACCGGATGATGCAAAAATAGGCGTTTGATTCGCAAGGCCATTGACGCATCGCCCGGTTAGTTTTAACCTTCTACCCCGTGCTCACATTCGTGGACATGTCCTTTTCAGGGCCGATATAGCTCAGTTGGTAGAGCAGCGCATTCGTAATGCGAAGGTCGGAGGTTCGACTCCTCTTATCGGCACCATTCAATCAAGCAGTTACAACTCCACATCTTCAATGTAATCCCCTTCTTTTTGTCTCGCGCACTGGTTTAGCACTCTATAGCTTCTCATTTCCTTTCCGCTCTTCGAACACGTCCATTGCAGCACCACTCTGCGGTTTATAGAAAAGCTTGGTGCTAACCAGGGATTGGGTACAGCCATGCTGCTTTTGTGTGAACGAATAAAGACTCCCCGAATAAACAGGGGAGTCAGGAAGCGTAACGCACGCGCAGGGCTATTTCTGCCGTGACTCAAGCCAGACCAGCACCAGCGTGGAGAGCGTGCACATCAGCAGAATGCCGACAAACCAAAACAGATACCACATCGTCCAGTCCTCCCTAATAAAGTTCGTGGTTGTGGCGGCGGATGGTTTCTACGTTGATTCGTCCCAGCATCTTGTAATAACTCCACAAGGTATAAAGCAGAACTATCGGTAGGAAAATCAGCACGATAACCAGCATGATACTGAGCGTCGTCTGGCTGGAGGTACTGTCCCACACCGTCAGGCTAGAGAGTGGATACGCGCTGGATGGCATCACAAATGGAAACAGGGTGATTCCAGCGGTGAAGATCACACAGGTCTGGGTCAATGAAGCAAACAGAAATCCCCACACGGCCCGACGTTGCCCGCAGGCATAGATCGCGAGCATTGGAAAAATCATGCCCAACAGCGGAATAACCAACAGTAGTGGTGAATTTTCAAAGTGTGCCATCCACGCGCCCGGTGCGGTCGTTACTGCCTTTAATAGCGGGTTGGACGGACCATTAGGATCCTGGCTAAGCAGCACATAGCCGTCGATCCCCGTCCACAGCCAGTACCCGGCTAACAGGAAGCAGAGCACCACTAACATCGCGCTGCGGCGGGTGGCAGACAGCGCGCGCAGGTGAAGAAGGCCGTCGGTTTTCAACTGGAGCCACACGCCCCCCTGCATAATGACCAACATCAGGCTTAATGCGCCGCACAGTAGGGCAAAAGGAGAGAGCAATTCCCAGAAAGTGCCCAGATATTGCACATGTAATTGTGGTGTGAACACAAAAGGCACCCCCAGGAACAGATTGCCGAAGGCGACGCCGAAGATAACCGGTGGCACCAGGCTGCCGATAACCAACCCGGTGTCCCACATGGCGCGCCAGCGTGCATTCGCTATTTTACCGCGATAATCAAAGGCCAATGGACGAAAGAAAAGGGCGCACAGCACCAGAATCATCGCCACATAAAACCCCGAAAATGCGGCAGCATAGACGCGCGGCCAGGCTGCGAATAATGCGCCGCCCGCCAGAATGAGCCACACCTGGTTACCTTCCCAGTGCGCCCCTACGCTATTGATTAACACCCGACGTTCATCATCGTTGCGCGCGATCAGCGGTAACAGGCAGCCGACCCCCATATCAAACCCGTCAGTGACCATAAAGGCCACCAGAATAATGCCAATCAGCAGCCACCAAATGAGCCGCAACGTTTCATAATCCAACATGATGCTCTCCTTTATTCCTGTGGTTGTGCCGGTTGTTGACGTTGCATCGCATCTGGACCAAGACGCGCGTATTTTTGCATCAGGTAGACTTCGGCAATTAAAAACAGGGTGTAAAGCGTGAGGATTAGCCCCATGGAGAAGGCCAGTTGGCCCGCGCTCAGCGCAGAGTGGGCGTACCAGGTCGGCAAAATATCCTGAATCGCCCACGGCTGGCGGCCAAACTCCGTCATAAACCAGCCTGCTTCAATGGCAATCCACGGTAGTGGCAGGCTCCACAGCGTTATGTGCAGTACCCAGCGATGCTGGTCGATACGCCAGCGTAAGGTCTGTATCAGCGCAATCGCCATCACCAGCAGCAGAAGGGAACCGCATCCAATCATGATGCGAAAGCTCCAGAACACGGGGGCAACTTGCGGAATAGCGCCGCGTTGTGCGGCCTGATATTGCGCTGGCGTGACATGGTTCATGTCAGGGGCGTAGTTGGCCAACAGGATGCCGTAACCCAGATCTTTTTCCACGGCGTGAAAAGCGTGCAGTAGCTGAGGCGTGCGGTTACCTTTAGCGATTTCCTGCATCAGCAACCATGCTTCCCGGCCCCGCTGCAGGCGGGGTAGCGCGTCTGCCATCAGGTTCTTCAGCCCCGGAACTGGCGTATCTAAAGAGTGAGTCGCCAGGATACCCAGCAGGGCCGGTATCTTCACGGAAAAGGCGTTACGCTCTTGCTCCTGCTGCGGCCAGGCTATCACATGAAAGGGCGCAGGTGCCGGTTCGGTTTGCCATTCCCCTTCCATTGCCGCCAGTTTTACCGGCTGGCGTTGGGCGACCTCATAGGCTGAGCTATCTCCCAGTTGCAGAGTGCCGAGGATAGCCAGTGTGCCAAAGACGGAACCTACCGCGAAGGAGCGCAGGGCGAACTCGCGAGCGCGACCACGCAGCAGATACCAGGCGCTGATGGACATCACAAACATGGCGCCTGTGACATAACCGGACATCACGGTATGCACAAATTTCACCTGGCTGATGGGGTTAAAAACCAGCTCGCTAAAGCTGCTCATCTCCATGCGCAGGGTATCAATATTAAAGTGAGCGCCCGTTGGATATTGCATCCAGCCGTTGGCGTTGAGGATCCACAGGGCCGAGATATTGGAGCCAAACGCTACCAGCCAGGTCACCAGTAAATGCTGGTACTTGTTTAAGCGCTGCCAGCCGAAGAAGAACAGCCCCACGAATGTGGATTCAAGAAAGAAAGCCATCAAGGCTTCCATCGCCAGCGGAGCACCGAAAATATCGCCCACATAGTTGGAATAGAGCGACCAGTTAGTCCCGAACTGAAACTCCATGGTCAGGCCGGTCGCCACACCGAGCGCAAAGTTAATACCGAATAACTTTCCCCAGAAACGCGTCATGTCGCGGTAGACTGTTTTGCCCGTCACCACGAACAGGGTTTCCATGATGGCCAGCAAAAAAATCAGCCCCAGCGTCAGGGGAACAAACAGAAAATGGTACAGCGCGGTCAGCGCAAACTGCCAGCGCGATAAGTCAATGACGTCCCACATGCGAACTCCATCAGGCATTAGAGAGTGAATAGATAAGGAAGAAAACGCCAGACCCGCAGCAGAAAAGTATGCGGGTCGGGAGAAGGGGATCAGGCCGGCGGGCCGGATGCCAGCCAGCTACAGACTTCATCCAGGCGCTGGAGCGAGTCGAGCAGATCCTCCGGAGCAGCCAGTATCAGTTCCGGTAATGGACAGATCTCATAACTCTCGAGCAGAAGCCCTTTCAGGGTATCCAGACAGCGCACATGCCAGACATGGCGCAGCGCCGTGGCGTCGATTTGGCTCTCGCCGTAGCCGATGGTGCGGATCTGGATGCGCCCTTCGCCACACAGGCGGGAGAGGAACTGGCGATCCGCATCGCTAACCGGGAGTTGGGTGAGGTTAATGCTATGAGGTTGCGTGGCCGGATCGCGCACGTGCGCCAGCAGTTCCTGAGCCAGCGTCAGGCCATTCATCAACCCATCGACGGGCGGAGGCAACAGGCTATCGTCTGGCAGCGTCGTGATTGTTGCTGCCTGCCACAGCGCCCGTGGCGCACTGCCTGCCTCCAGATGCTCCTCCCATTGACCCAAGTCATTCTGGCAACGCACCCGCCAGATTCCGCAGAAAATAGACTCCTGAATCTCACTCGCCCTGCCGTCAGCCTGCTGGATACGCACGGAAACTTCGCCTTCGCCGAGCAGCGTATTCAAAAACGTGAGGTCGTCTGCGTTGAGCGTGGATAAATCCCATCCCAGCACGTCCTGTTTTGCGGGAATTTTCTGGCTAAGCTGGTGGCGCACGTCGGCTAACAATGCCATCACCGCCGGGCTGTGCGGACAGTTTTCCAGCCTCGCCATGCTGGGGCTGCTGTTGACCTGGCAGGTGAGGGGCAAGGGATTCATGCTGAAGCTGTCATCGCCCGGCTGGGTTCCCGGCCCCAGCAGATGAAAAAAGGTATCACTCATCTTACAGGCTCCGGGGGATGCGTTCTTCAACGAGGGGGCGCATCAGGTTGAGCAGGTCGGCCCACGGATGGATGCCGCTGAGAATGCCGCGCAGCTCGCCGTGGATAAATACCAGCGTGGCCGGGAAGCGAAATACGCCAAAACGATCGCCGATAGCCTCGCTGTGCTCGAGATCCGCCATAGCGATTTGCCAGTCAAACTGGGGAAACTCGCGGAGCAACTCGGCAATCATTACCGGGTTATCGCTGACTTCCGGCGTGCGGCGGGGATCGCTACTGAGCAGCACCACGCCATCACGCACACGCGTTACCCAGTCATCCAGTTCAGATGCGGTCAGCGGTTGCCAGCCGCGCGCCAGCATGCGTTGCCATAGCGCAGAAAATGGTTTGTCATTCAACATGTTGCTTATCTCTCCAGCGTTACACGATACTGGCGAATACGCACGCCTTCATAGTTTTCCAGCGACAGGCATTCATAGTTCAGGCAACGCGTTTCATCGATTGTCTGTGGCGCGATGCCCCACGCGGCCAGTTGCCTTAGCGCGGCTTGTTCTGCCGCCGGGAGCTGAGCGCGCGCGATGTCGGTCAGGCTGCCGCCATAGTCGTCCAGCTGCACCGGCTGTAGTCCTACGAGGGCGATGTGGGCGGGCAGATGACCGCGAATCTCCGCCAGAGCAAGCACTTCGGAGAAGCTGTTCTGATGCAGACTCATTTTTTTGGCGCTGAGGTAACTGGGGACTTGTTCACCGGCGTAGGATTGCAAAGTGCCTGGCGCGAGTCCGTAGTCGATAGCGTCCAGCAGCAACAAATGGCTGGCCTGCTCAACGTAGCCCAGCAGATTCAGCCCTTGCGTGCCGCCGTCGACAATCTCTACCCATTCCGGCCAGTGATAGTGGGCGTACAGGCGTTCGGCAACGCGAATGCCAAATCCTTCATCTGCCCACAGCAGGTTGCCTAAGCCCATCACGATGACGTTAGGTTCGCTCATGACGCCTCCTTATCGCGCTGGCGTTTGGCAAATTTGTGGCTACGGTAGCCGTTGATCATGGTTGAGATGACGGTATCGTCAGACATGATGTCCTCGCGGATAGCCATATACACATGACCGATGATGAAGGCGGCGATGAACCACATCCCCAACCGATGCCAGCTGTGGATATCGAGAGAGTTACCGCCGGTCCAGTAGAAAAACTCCGTCACATAGTGGAAGGGGGTAAAAATGGCGTACTGGCTATGCTCGCTGTATAAGGCAAAACCGGTGAGGATCATAAAAACTGAGAGCAGGAAATAACCGAACATCGCCGCCTGCGCGACGGGGTTATGGCCGATATCTTCTCCCGGTTTTTTTTCCAGAAACAGATACCAGCGCACCACCGAAAAGGCACCCTGCCACCAGCTGCGACGCCAGACCGGCACGACAAACAGCTCGCGTGAATAGCGATTGCCGACGAAGGCCCAGTAAATGCGACCCAGCAGTATCACCGTAAACACCATGGCTGCGGCGAAATGCACTAACCGGATGTCGCCCATGTAGAACAGGTAAGTGGCCTCGCCGTTGACCGACGGTAGTGGTCGGCCAATGAAGTATCCGGTTACCATCAAAACCAACATGCAGCCCACTGTCAGCCAGTGCCACAAGCGTACGGGTGCTTCAAACACATAGTGGCTGACGGCGGTATCACGCGCCTCCCCGACGCGTGGGGATATCTTTCCAGTCATCGTTCCGTTCCTTAACGCTTAGCGAACCTGGACTGCGATAAGTTCGCTGCCGTCGTCGCCGAGGACGTGGGTTGAACATGCCAGGCAGGGGTCGAAGCTGTGCAAGGTGCGCAGGATCTCCAGCGGTTGATCCGGTATCGCCATTTGGGTGCCCATCAACGCCGCCTCGTAGGCGCCAATTTGCCCCTTCGGATCGCGCGGGCTGGCATTCCAGGTGGTCGGCACTACGCACTGATACACGTCGATCTTCTGGTCGCGAATCGACGCCCAGTGACCGAGTGCTCCGCGCGGCGCCTCGGTAAAACCGATCCCACGGCACTGCTGCGGCCAGCTTGCAGGCTCCCATTTTTCGGTATTCGCCGTAGCCAGATTGCCGTTTTTCAGGTTGGTCATCAGCTTGTCGAAGAAATATTGCAGCTTGCTCACGGCCCACTGCGCCTCGTGCGCGCGGCATAAAATACGCCCCAGCGTCGACTGCATACCCGACAGCGGCAGTTTGAGTGCGGACATCATGCGGTCGACGGATTCAATCGTGGCGGCATCCCCTTTGTGATAGGCAATCAGCGTACGCGCCAACGGTCCAACTTCCATGGCGTGTCCGCGCCAGCGCGGGGCTTTAATCCACGAGTAGCGTTCCTGTTCGTTGAGCTGCTGGATATCGGTATCGCTGCCTTTGACATCGCCGGGGTTGTACCAGGGTTCAGTAATCCCCTCGAACGGGTGACGACCTAATTGATCGTCCGGATAACGGTACCAGGCATGATCGACAAACTCCTGAATTTGCTGCTGATCGGCCAGATCCACCGGCATGACGTTGTTAAAATCACCGTTAATGACCGCGCCGCCAGGCATCAACAGGCTCTTCGCGCTGAAGTCGTTGGCAATATCTGGGAACGCGCCGTAGCTTAAGACGCACTTATCAGACAGCCCGGTGCCAATCTGGCTCCAGGGTTTGTTGAACTGGCCGATAGCCAGCGCGTCAGGAACCATGACGTTGTTGATGAAGTCGGCGGTGCGGGTGATGATTGACTGTACCAGGTTAAGGCGTTCCATATCGACCGCGCCAACCGCGCCGCTCTGATCGATATTGATAGCGCATGGCATGCCGCCGACAATCCAGTTAGGATGCGGATTCTTGCCGCCAAACACCGTATGGATTTTGATAATCTCGCGCTGAAAATCGAGCGCTTCCAGATAATGGGCAAAGCCCATCAGGTTAGCCTCTGGCGACAGTTTGTACTGCGGATGCCCCCAATAACCGTTGCGGAAAATCCCCAACTGACCGCCGTCGACAAATTTCTTCAGGCGGTTTTGTACGTCAAAGAAGTAGCCCGGGGAGGACATCGGCCAGGCTGAAAGGCTTTGTGCCAACTGTGATGTTGCGCGCGGGTCGGCTTTCAGGGCATTCAGAACGTCAATCCAGTCCATTCCGGCTAGCTGGTAAAAGTGGACCAGGTGGTCGTGGCACCACAGCGTCGCCAGCATAATATTGCGAATGATGTTGGCGTTGTCGGGCACCTTGATGCCAATGGCATCTTCAATGGCATAGACCGATGCGAGCGCATGTACGCCAGTGCACACCCCGCAAATTCGTTCGACAAACGCCCAGGCATCGCGTGGGTCGCGCCCTTGCAGAATAATTTCCAGTCCACGGAACATGGTGCCGCAGGACACCGCGTTGGTGATGATGTTCTGCTCATCAATGTTCACCTCACAACGCATATGCCCTTCAATGCGCGTAATGGGGTCGACAACCAGGCGCCGGCCGGCATTATTGACCGTATATCCCTGGGTTTGATACGAATTGCTCATGCCTGTTTATCCTCATTGTCTGGCGACTGTTGTCCGGCGTCGGCTAATTGCTGTTTGTGGCGGTTATGTTGATTGACGGCGCTGGCGACTGCGTGGACACCGACGCTGGCGGCCACCACGCCTAGCGCGGTGAGGCCCACGGTATCGGCGGTTGAATGCGTCCCCATCTGCGGGATATCGACCACGCGGCTGTAGAACGAACCGCGATCCCAGAAGCCGTTCTCTGAACATCCCAGACACCCATGACCGGACTGGATGGGGAAAGAAACGCCGCCATTCCAGTGGGTGGTGGAGCAGGCGTTATAAGTGGTAGGCCCTTTGCAGCCCATTTTGTACAGGCAATAGCCTTTTCGGGCAGCGTCATCGTCCCAACTCTCAACGAACTCCCCGGCGTCAAAGTGGGCGCGGCGGTAGCATTTGTCGTGAATACGCTGACCATAGAACATCAGCGGACGCCCCAGACGATCGAGTTCAGGCAGACGATCAAACGTCACCATATAGGTAATGATGGCGCTCATGACATCCGGAATCGGCGGACAGCCGGGCACTTTCACGATTGGCTTATCGGTGATCACCTTATCGATCGGCGTTGCCTGGGTTGGATTAGGCCGGGCGGCCTGCACGCAGCCCCAGGAGGCACAGGTTCCCCAGGCGATAATCGCGCTGGCGCCTGCCGCGGCTCTTTTTAGCTTTTCAATAAACGGTCGCCCGCCACTGATGCAGAACATTCCTTGTTCACCCAGCGGAGGATTGCCCTCGACGGCCAGAATGTATCGGCCGTGGTAGCGGCTCAGAATGTCTTCAAATACCTCTTCGGCCTGCGTTCCGGCGGCGGCCATCAGGGTGTCGTCGTAATCAAGAGAAATCAGGGAGAGGATGACGTCTTTGGCGAGTGGGTGAGAGGAGCGGATAAATGATTCAGTGCAACAGGTGCATTCCAGCCCGTGGATCCAGACGACCGGGATCCGGGGTTTGTTTTCCAGCGCCCAGGCTATTCTGGGCGTCATTGCGGCTCCCAGCCCAAGCGATGTTGCTGCGAGGCTGCAATATTTGAGAAAACTGCGTCGACTCACCCCTTTGCGGCGCATCGCCTGATAAAAGGTCTCCTCGTTATTCGTATTCATAACACGCGTTTCTTCCCCCGTTGAGTTCTGGCCACGTCGCCAGCGATAATCTAAAAAAGCCTATCCGATCAGCGGGGAGAAACAATGTAAAGTGTAGGGTTATGTCCTATTGCGATATTTTCGTGCCCGTTACCTGTTTTTCACTGTCCGGGAATAAAAAAACGCACAGGGGAGACCGCCCTGTGCGTCGGGTTTATTGCGGAAGAACTTAAACCCCAAGGCGATCGCGTAAGCTGTAATATGCCGCCCCCATGGCGGTAAACGGAATGCGCAGGCTGCGCCCCCCCGGGAACGGGTAGTGCGGCAGTTTGGCGAAAGCGTCAAAGCGCTCGGCATCCCCGCGCAGCAGTTCAGAAATAAGACGTCCTGCCAGGTGGGTACAGGTCACGCCGTGGCCGCTGTAGCCCTGCATATAGTAAATGTTGGTATCAAGACGGCCGAACTGCGGCATGCGAGATAGCGTTAACAGGAAATTACCGGTCCAGCGGTAATCAATTTTTACCCCCTGCAATTGCGGGAAGGTTTTCAGCAGTTTCGGCATTACCAGACGTTCAATATCGTCTGGATCGCGGGCGCCGTAGACCACGCCGCCGCCGTACAACAGGCGGTTATCGCCGGTCAGACGGTAGTAATCCAGCAAATAGTTACAATCTTCTACACAGTAGTTTTTTGGAATCAGCGAGCGTGCCATCTCCGCAGACAACGGTTCGGTGGTTAACACCTGTGTGCCGCATGGCATGCTGCTTTTTGCCAGCGCAGGCTCGAGTTTGTCGCCGAGGTAGGCGTTGCCCGCGACGATCACAAAGCGGGCCGTAACCTGACCTTTTTCGGTGCTGACCACCGCCGGGCTGGTGTGCTGGATACGGGTGACCGGCGACTGTTCGAAGACGCGCCCGCCGTTCAGACGAATGGCGTTAGCTTCGCCAATCGCCAGGTTCAGCGGATGAATATGACCACCGCTGTGGTCGAGCAGCGCGCCGACATAACGATCGCTGCTGACTTCGCGACGAATTTCGCTGCTGTCTAACAGTTCAAGCTGCGTGTTGCCGTAGCGTTCCCAGTTCGACTTCTGCTCCTCCAGCGTTTCCATCTGCTTGTGGTTCAGCGCCACAAACAGTCCGCCGGGGCGATAGTCGCATTCGATCTGATAACGCTTGATACGTTCGCGGATGATATTACCGCCTTCAAACATCATGCTGCCAAGCATTTTGGCGGCGTCCGGGCCATAGGTGCGCTCGATGACGTCGATATCGCGACTGTAGGAGTTCACCAACTGACCGCCGTTACGTCCGCTGGCCCCAAAGCCGATACGCGCGGATTCCAGTAGCACTACGTCGTAACCCATCTCCGCTAAGTGCAGGGCGGAGGAGAGACCGGTATATCCACCGCCCACGACGCAAACATCACAGCTAACCGACTCGCTAAGGGTGGGAAACGGTTCGTACTGATTGGCGCTTGCGGCGTAATAACTGCTGGTATGTTCAGTCATGATTAAGGCTCCAGGGAGATCCAAATGGTTTTCAGTTCGCTAAATTTTTCCAGCGCATGCAGGGACTTATCGCGCCCGTTGCCGCTTTGCTTATAACCGCCGAACGGCACAGTCATATCACCGTCGTTGTAGTTATTAATGAAGACCGAACCGGCCTTCAGGCGACGACTCATGCGGTGGGCGCGCGACAGATCGCGGGTCCAGACCGCGGCCCCCAAGCCGTAGTCACTGTCGTTGGCCAGCGCCAGGGCTTCGGCTTCGCTGCTAAAACGGGTGACGACCAGCACCGGGCCGAAGATCTCATCGCGGCTGACGTGGGCTTGCGGGGCTGTATCGACAAAAATAGTCGGGCCGATAGCCGCTGGGTGGACGTGGCTGCGACCATCCAGCGCCAGCGTGCTTTGCGCTTCACCGTCGCGAATAAAACCGTGCACGGTGTCGGCATGCGCGTTGTCGATAAGCGTGCCCATCGTGGTTTCCGGATCCAGCGGGTTGCCCGGCTGCCAGTTTTTCGCCTGCTCTTTCAGCAGGGCGATGAACTCGTCGGCAATACTCTCTTCCAGTAACAGACGCGTACCGGCGATACAGACCTGACCCTGGTTATAGAAGATGCCTGCTGCAGCATTGGCGGCGGCTTTCGGCAGATCCGGGCAGTCGGCAAAAACGATGTTGGCACTTTTACCACCGGCCTCCAGCCAGACGCGTTTCATATTGCTGTCGCCAGCGTCTTTGAGCAGTTGCTTGCCGGTGCGGGTCGAGCCGGTAAAGGTGATCACATCAACATCCGGATGCTGCGACAACGCCTGGCCCGCTTCGTGGCCATATCCGCTCACCACGCTGAGAACGCCATCTGGCAAACCTGCTTTTTTTGCCAACGCAGCAAGGCGAATGGCGGTCAGCGGTGATTTTTCTGAAGGTTTGAGGATCACGCTGTTGCCTGCAGCCAGTGCCGGGCCAAGTTTCCAGCAGGCCAGCAGCAGGGGAAAATTCCACGGCACGATGGCCGCAATGACGCCCACCGGCTCGCGCACAATCAGCGCCAGATCGCTCACCGAGGTGGTGGCCACTTCGCCATAGACTTTATCTATTGCTTCGGCGTACCAACGGATGGCGCGTGCCGCGCCTGGAATATCATCACGCAGGCTATGGCGAATCGGTTTACCGGTGTCGAGCGTTTCCAGTAGCGCCAGCTCCTCGTGATGCTGCTCCATTAAATCGGCGAACTTGTGCAGGACTGCCTTGCGCTCTGCGGGTGATGCTTGCGACCAGTCTCCGCGTTCAAATACGGTGCGGGCTGCGGTGACCGCGCGGTCTACATCCGCTTTTTTGCCGCGGGCGACTTTGGCGAGCGGGCGTTGTCCTGCCGGATCCTGCGTAATGAAGGTTTCGTTATCGGCGGCTGCGCAATATTCGCCGTTAATAAATAAACGGGTCTCCGGCGAATAATGGCTGGCTTTTTCACGCCAATATTTAAGATTCTGAAAGTTCATAGCTACTCCTTTTATATCAATAAAATAAAGTTCGTTGCTGATCTTTTCAGGCAAAATCAGGCTGCACGATGCCCCAGGGATGTACCCTGTTGATGCGCGTTATTTAAGAAGGCCTGAGAAACTCAGGCCGCTACTTATTAGAAAGTGGTAGGAGTGTGGGCACTGATGATGCGGCAGATCCCTGCCGAGATGTTGCTGAAGCTATGTGGTATACCGGTGTTAATGGCATAACTTTGTCCTGCAACAAGATGATACGTTTGACCGTTGATGGTCAGTATCACTTCACCTTCCAGTATTGTCCCAATCTCTTCACCCTGGTGTTTAATTCTCTCCCCGGTTGTCGTACCTGGCTGATAGGTTTCAAACATCATGGCCAGCGTACGATTCGGATTTCCGTTGTGTACCAACTTCATGGATACTCCCTGACTCCCGATCTCAATCAAATCATCCTGATTGATAACCACCTGCGGTTCGTCAGGCTTTTCCGGTTCCGCGAAGAACTCGGAGAGCGACAGCCCATAAACTTTCAATAGCTTTTGCAGCGTACTGATGGCAGGACTGACTTTATCCTGCTCTATGGTGCTGATGGCGCTATGCGTTAACCCAGACAGTTCGGCGGCACGACGCTGTGAAAGACCCAATTGCTGGCGGATCTCTGACAAACGTTTACCCGGCGCCAGGCCGTCATCGCTCATAATTGCATTTCCTTAACTGTAGTGGTCAGAGTCGCTGTTTTTCAGCGAGGTGGTTCTGACAAGCGGTGATAAAACCTTCAAGTAACAAACGCGACAGGGCGTATTCGCTACTGTTCCATTCCGGGTGCCACTGCACACCAAGCGCGAAAGGATGGTCGTGAACGCTGGCTGCTTCCACTAATCCATCCTGCGAGCGTGCTTCCACGCGCAGTTGCGGGCCAAGGGTTTTTGCGCCCTGACCATGCAAGGAGTTAACCCAAAACGTGCTGCAACCTGGTATTAGCTGAGATAGCAATCCTCCCTGTTGAACCTGGACTTCATGAGATGGCGCATATTGCTGCTCCACCGGGAGTTCCGCATCTTCACGATGTTCCAGGAACTGTGAGTGATCGCACAGGCGACGATACAGAGTCCCGCCAGTGGCGACAACTAATTCCTGTAAGCCCCGGCAGATGGCGAAAATGGGAATGCGCCTTTCGAGCCCGGCGGTAATTAGCGCCATGCTCAGAAGATCACGCCCGGGATCGGCGTCAGACTCATCGCCATTTTCACCATAAAGGTGCGGCTGCACATTGCTTGGGCTTCCTGGCAGGAAGATACCATCCAGTTTCGGTAACAGCGCGTTCAGTAATTCGGGTTCCGCAAGCGCATGGGGAATCGCTATCGGTAATCCACCGGCGTTCAATACTGCATTCAGGTACTTTTCTTGCAGAGTCTGGGTCTCGTGACCCTTAAGCCTGTTCCTACACATCACTACACCAATAACTGGCTTGTCAAATATATTGCCCATGATCGACCTCACGTTTTGGAATAAATTATTGCCAAACGGTTCCTTGTTATGCCATTCCGTTCATTATTTTCTCAATCTAGCAGTGGAATAACCTTATAGCAAACTTAATTTAACATTTGACAAACAATTTGTTTGCATCCAGAGTCGAAGAGTGGACATTATATTTAACAGTCAAATCACAGAACAGCTTACAGGCCAACGGCGGTGAATCATGGAAACCAATATCGTAGAAGTTGAGAATTTTGTTCAGCATTCTGAAGAGAGACGAAGTAGCGCGTTTGCGCGTGAAGTTAAGCAGTATCTGGAGCGCTACCCCAACACGCAGTTCGTGGATGTGCTGTTAACCGACCTGAATGGTTGTTTTCGTGGTAAACGCATTCCCGTCGCCGGGTTACACAAGTTAGAGAAAGGCTGCTATTTCCCGGCATCCGTTTTCGCGATGGATATTCTTGGCAATGTGGTCGAAGAGGCGGGATTAGGCCAGGAGCTTGGCGAACCGGATCGGACCTGTGTCCCGGTGCCTGGCACGTTAACGCCTTCGGCCGCCGATCCGGAATGTATTGCGCAGATGATGCTGACGATGCTGGATGAAGATGGCGCTCCCTTTGACGTTGAGCCGCGGAACGTACTTAACCGACTCTGGCAGAAACTTCGCCAGCGCGGTCTGTTCCCCGTCGTAGCGGTAGAGCTGGAGTTCTATTTACTCGATCGTAAGCGCGATCCCGAAGGTTATCTGCAGCCGCCGTGCGCGCCGGGAACGGACGATCGGAATACGCAAAGTCAGGTTTACTCGGTTGATAACCTGAACCACTTTGCTGATGTGCTAAACGATATCGATGAACTGGCCCGTTTGCAGCTGATCCCGGCTGACGGCGCGGTGGCTGAAGCCTCCCCTGGGCAGTTTGAAATCAACCTCTACCATACCGATAACGTACTCGACGCCTGCGACGACGCGCTGGCGCTGAAACGGCTGGTACGGCTGGTGGCGGAGAAACATAAGATGCATGCCACGTTTATGGCAAAACCTTATGAGGAGCATGCCGGTAGCGGAATGCATATCCACATCAGCATTATGAATAATAAAGGCGAGAACGTGTTAGCCGATGCGAATGGCGATGATTCCGCGTTACTTAAACGTGCGCTTGCCGGGATGATTGATCTGATGCCTGCGTCAATGGCGCTGCTGGCGCCGAATGTGAACTCTTATCGCCGCTTCCAGCCGGGGATGTATGTTCCGACCCAGGCTTCCTGGGGGCACAACAACCGTACGGTGGCGCTGCGCATTCCCTGCGGCGATCGTGATAACCATCGGGTTGAATATCGCGTGGCGGGGGCTGACGCCAACCCGTATCTGGTGATGTCGACCATTCTGGCGGGGATCCTGCATGGGCTGGATAACGAGCTGCCGTTGCAGGAAGAGGTGGAAGGCAACGGCCTGGAGCAGGAAGGGCTACCGTTCCCGATCCGCCAGAGCGATGCGCTGTGGGAGTTCATGCAAAATGACAGTCTGCGTGAGTTGCTCGGGGAGCGTTTTAGCCATGTGTATCACGCCTGTAAACACGATGAACTGATCCAGTTTGAACGCCTGATTACCGACACTGAAATTGAGTGGATGCTGAAAAACGCCTGACAGGAAAGTGGCCCGGCGGCGGAATGTTTGTCGGGCCTGTCGCATTGTTTAGTCATTGAAAAAAAGAAGTCGCATCATGCGGTCTGAGCGGAGCCAGCCCGTCAATATTGCAGGATCACCTGCCATTTCCCGGATGTCGCGTAATGGAGCGGCTTGCGACAACGGGTCTTCAGATAACCGACAGAGTTTGTGACGAGGAAATGTGATGATGCCAATGTTTAAAAACCCGCCCCGCGTGAGCATCCATGGCTCCCGCAGTAAGTACGGACCGCATCTGTGCCGTGCAACATTGACGCCTTTCTTTTGGCTTTCCACCCCGACACGACCCAGGTCTGCTGTACCCACGTTTCGAACGCAGATCTGGGCCCGTGGCGGGGAGGAAAGCTATGTCGACTAATTCTTCTGTGGATCTCGCGGCCCAGCCGGGCAAAGCACAGTTGCGTAAATCCCTCAAGCTGTGGCAGGTGGTGGTGATGGGGCTGGCCTATCTCACACCGATGACGGTATTTGACACCTTTGGTATTGTTTCGGGTATCAGCAATGGCCATGTTCCGGCCTCCTATCTGCTGGCCCTGGCGGGCGTGCTGTTTACCGCCATCAGTTACGGAAAGCTGGTACGCCAGTTTCCACAAGCCGGTTCTGCCTACACCTATGCGCAAAAAGCAATCAACCCGCATGTGGGGTTTATGGTCGGCTGGTCGTCACTGCTTGATTACCTGTTCCTGCCGATGATTAACGTCCTGCTGGCGAAAATTTACCTTTCCGCGCTGTTCCCGGGCGTTGCGCCATGGATTTGGGTAGTGATGTTTGTAGCGATCCTCACCGCGGCCAATTTGAAAAGCGTAAATCTGGTGGCGAACTTCAATGCGCTGTTTGTACTGGTGCAGGTCGCGATAATCGTGGTGTTCATTGTTCTCGTGGTGCAGGGGCTGCACAAAGGCGAAGGGGTCGGGACCGTCTGGTCGCTGCAACCGTTTATCAGCCAGAATGCGCATTTGATCCCGATTATCACCGGGGCGACCATCGTCTGCTTCTCGTTTCTCGGTTTTGATGCGGTAACCACGCTCTCTGAAGAGACACCGGATGCCGCGCGTACCATTCCAAAAGCAATTTTCCTTACCGCGCTTTACGGTGGACTGATCTTCATTGCTGCCTCGTTCTTTATGCAGCTGTTCTTTCCGGATATTAGCCGATTTAAAGATCCGGACGCGGCGCTGCCGGAGATTGCGCTGTACGTTGGCGGCAAACTGTTCCAGTCTATTTTCTTGTGTACGACCTTTGTGAATACGCTGGCGTCAGGTCTGGCATCCCATGCCAGCGTTTCGCGTCTGCTGTACGTGATGGGCCGCGATAACGTCTTCCCGGAGAAGTACTTCGGCTATGTCCATCCGAAATGGCGTACACCCGCGCTGAACGTCATTATGGTCGGGATTGTGGCACTCTCGGCCCTGTTTTTTGACCTGGTGACCGCCACGGCGTTGATTAACTTTGGCGCGCTGGTGGCCTTTACGTTCGTTAATTTGTCCGTGTTTAACCACTTCTGGCGTCGTGAAGGGCGTAAGCATACCTGGCAGGAAAAGTTGCACTACCTGGTATTGCCAATGGTCGGCGCCGCCACCGTTGCCGTACTGTGGGTGAACCTGGAGGTGACATCGCTGACGCTGGGACTGGTATGGGCTGGCGTGGGGTTGGTGTATCTCGCCTACCTGACCGGACGTTTCCGCAAGCCGCCGCCGCAGTTTGACGCCGCGAAATCTGAGCAAGCCTGGGAGTGATAGAAACTTCAGGTATTAACAACAGGGCACGCCGTCAAGGGCAACCACCTTCAGACGTCCGGTGACGGCGTGTCCTGCGGTATTTATTAATGTCGTGAAATGCGTGGGCTATAGTAAAGATGGCCGTTATTTCTCATCATTAATAACCGTGAGCGGGGGATGTGAATGAAGAAGATACTGATGCTGGTCGGCGATTATGTCGAAGATTATGAAACGATGGTGCCTTTTCAGGCGTTGCAGATGCTGGGCCATCGTGTTGATGCCGTCTGTCCGGATAAAAGTCAGGGGGACTACGTTCAAACCGCTATTCATGATTTTGATGGGGCGCAGACCTACAGTGAAAAACCGGGTCATCGTTTTACGCTGAATGCGAATTTTGCCGAGGCGCGGGCCACCGATTATGACGCGCTGCTGATCCCCGGCGGACGTGCTCCGGAATATCTCCGGCTGAATCCGGATGTTATTAAGCTGGTGCAAGATTTCAACGCTGCCGGTAAGCCTATCGCCGCGGTCTGTCATGGACCTCAGCTGTTAGCGGCGGCGGGGGTGTTAGAAAACCGGACCTGTAGCGCCTATCCGGCCTGTGCGCCAGAAGTTCGTCTGAGCGGCGGGCATTACGCAGATATCGGCATTGATCAAGCCCACGTGGATGGCAATCTGATTACCGCGCCTGCATGGCCCGCGCATCCGCAATGGCTGGCTAAATTTGTTGAAGTATTAATGAAGTAAGCGATGAAAAAAGTCGGTATAACCTGCTTGGTTATACCGACTGTAGATATTACCTCTGTATGAGTGCGAACACGCCCCAACCAATGTACTCCCGGGTGAAGGCTACGTGGCGTGCTGGTGAACTCCTCAGTTGCTCTCTGACTTCCGGGGCAAATTCATCGTCCGGATTTGCCTCCAGCCACCGGCGCATCGTCAGCCATTTGGCCGCCTCGTATCTGTCCCAACCCTCCTGGTCAGCCAGTACCATTTCAACCACGTCATAACCGAGCAGGTCGAAAGATGAAACGAGCTCTGGCAGAGAAAGAAAATCGGTCACCGAAGTCGCGCCGCAAGCCTGGGCGATGCTCTCCGTTGCAGGCGTCTGACGCCAGTAAGGTTCGCCGATGAGCATAATTCCGCCTGGTTTGAGACTTTGTTCCAGTTGTCTGACCGTTCCAGCGACGCCGCCGGCAATCCAGGTCGCACCAACGCAAGCGGCAATATCGAATTTTTCTTCGGCGATATAACCTGTTGCATCGGCATGAATAAAACGCACGTGCTCATTGACACCCAACTCTTTGGCCCGCAGGGTGGCTTGCTCACTGAACAGCCGGCTCATATCGATACCCACGCCGGAAATACCGTGATCGCGTGCCCAGGTGCACAACATCTCACCCGAACCGCTGCCGAGGTCCAGAATGCGTGTTCCCGGTGCCATCCGTAAAACCTGGCCTAACGTGGCGTATTTCTGTGCGGTGAACGGATTATGAATGCGATGTGCGCTTTCGCTGATGGTAAAAATCTTCGGGATATCCATCTCTCTCTCCTTTAGCGATTATCAAGTTGGGCGCGAACGTTGTTCAGGCCGGTCGTATTAATACGGTAGGGCTGACCATTGACGGATTTGATCAGTTTCTTGGTTCTGAGCTTTTTGAACACCTCGAGCGTGCAGTCGCAGAGCAGCAACCCTTCACGGCTATAGCATTCGACGGAAGTGACGCGGCCAGAGGCATCGCGGACGTGAGCAATACGACCACCTTTGGCGAGAACGTGTAAGGTACGTTGTTCCTGACGGGATAAATTCATACTGGAAAACCTGTTTAATCATCATGTGCAAAACGTGCAAACACACAGCGGTGTCCGCATTCGAATTCGGCGCATTGATAACCAGTCCGGCCTGAAAAGGTCGGGAAGCTGATTATCAGATGATTACATTCTCCAGCATCAAAGCCTCGGGTTGAGTTGAAAGGTATTTACATGCTGAATCATACCTGCAAGACACAGTAGGGGAACTTCCTTGTAGTGGAAGTGTGATCTGTAACGAAAAATTGTATTTCTTTTATTTAATGACTTTTTAATTCTCGTTATGTAAATCGCATTTATTCATTAAATTAATTTAATGTTTCAGCGTCGTCAGAAACGCTATCGGTAGCCATACAGCATTGCTATTCTTTTTTTATCACCTCATTGATTAGTATGATTTACTCTTTTTGCTGGTTAATTTTGTTCTTTGATAAATGCTCCTTTATCATAATTGTGGTTTTAAATGAAATTTGCAATTTAATGTTTTTAAGAATTTTCTTAACGTGGCTAAGTGTGTATACTCGGTCCTGCAAGAAGCGCTTCTGTTATCATTAAAACTATAAGTATGTCCTTAACACCCGTATTACCTCTGCCCTGAATCTCTTCTCGGGGGAGAGGTTTTTTTTGCCTGCATATTATTTAGATTATCGTCATAAATAGAAATTTTAATATTATCGTTATTGATGTTAAACATTATTGTTTACGACGATTTAGCTCTACTGACCCCTACGGCAATATTGAAATAGTATCACCCTGAATCTATTTCATAGTGAATAGTATAATTCTGTCTATGTTTATGTGGGTATTATATAGCTTTCCTTATAACTACCTTTTTTTCAGCGCGATAGAAGTTTTTTGCTTTTGAGGTAATTGTGATTTTGTTCACGGATTTTAGTGCGCGAAGTGGCTATTTGTAGAGAGGTGCAAACGGTTGCATGTTGCTGATACAGTATTCGTTCATTAAAAAAATATCGCGATGGTATGTCTTATGCCAGTACAGAGTACAGGAATCTAAATGATTTCTATTATCTCATAGGTATAGGGATGCCGTTTATGACTTCTGTTAGCTTAACACCATGGGAAATAGCAGTAAAAACAGACAGGGAATATGATTTTATCAATCAGAAAGGAGTTTTTTAATCGCAGGTATAATCACTGGCCTTTTTATCTTCCTTTATATAAATCGTTGTCGTAATGCCCATAAAATCAGCGTTCTGGGATGAGCGCTGATTTTATTTGGTTCTCAGATTACTTACCCCACGCTGCATGCAGAACACCTCTCGCAGTACCTCATAAATGATACATTAAAGGATCTCCTGGAATGGATATTGTTGAACGCTTTATTAACTACACGAAAATCAATACCACGACATCAAGGGAAAACGGCGCTAATGGGATAATGCCTTCTTCTCCTGGTCAAATGGAACTGGCAAAACTGCTTGCAGCAGAACTTGAAGCATTAGGACTGGAAAACATTGAGGTCAGGGATACCGCTATAGTGACGGCAACCTTACCTGCAAATACTGATGACACGATCCCGGTGGTCTCTTTTTTTGGTCATCTGGATACCAGTGCGGAACAGACCGCAGATACCAAAGCACAGCGCGTGCATTATCACGGTGGGGATTTATGCCTGAACAAAGAGCTGAATATTTACCTGCGCGAAAGTGAATTTCCGGAACTGAAAAATTATATCGGTGATGACCTGCTGGTGACCGACGGGACCAGTCTGTTGGGCGCTGATGATAAAGCAGCCATCGCCGCGATTATGAATGCTCTTGAGTATCTGGTCGCACACCCGGAAATAAAACATGGGCCGGTAAAAGTGGGTTTTGTCCCGGATGAGGAACAGGGCTTGCGTGGCGCAAAAGCGTTTGATGTTGCCGCGTTTGGTGCTGATTTTGGCTATACCCTGGATTGCTGCGGTATCGGTGAGTTTGTTTACGAGAACTGGAATGCGGGCGATGCGGAAATCATCTTTACCGGCCAGTCCGCACACCCGATGTCGGCCAAAGGGAAGTTAAAGAATTCGCTGCTGATGGCGCATAAGTTTATTGCCATGCTCCCAGGGGGAGAAGCGCCTGAATATACGGAAGGGCGCGAAGGGTATTACTGGGTAAAACAGCTACAGGGTAACAGTGCACGCACGGTACTTAAGCTGGATATCCGCGATTTCAGTGAAGAAGGTTATAAGGCGCGTATGGCGTTTATTCGCCAGCTTGCCGTCAGCACCTGTGCCCTGTGGGGGGAAAACAGCGTGGTCTGTCATTTAGCCGATCGCTACGCGAATGTGTTGAACAGTTTGCAGGGGGACGCTCACTACCCGATTGATATTGCATTCCGCGCGTATCAGAAATGCGGCATAACACCCGCACCTGTCGCCATGCGTGGCGGGTATGATGGCGCGGTACTGTCGCAGAAAGGATTGCCATGCCCGAATATTTTTACCGGTGCTCATAACTTCCATTCAATTTATGAGTATCTGCCGGTGCGTTCTCTGCGGGCCGCCAGTGATGTGGTGGTGGCGGTGATTGAGGAAACTTATACTGAGTTCGCGCAGCGGAGAGCTCAGTCATGATTCAGGTGTTAATCGCACTTCTGGTTATCGTGGTGGTCGCGCGTCTGATTCTGAAAGGTTATCGCGCTGAACCGGTGCTCTTCATTGCGGGTTTAGTCTTGATGATTTGCACCGCGTTAACCGGATGGGGATCCGTATTACCGAAGGGGGTTGCCAGTACGGGAATTTCCTTTCTCGATCCTTTCGAGGTAATGCGCGATCTCTTCAGCACGCGCGCCGCCGATCTCGGCCTGATGATCATGGCGTTAATGGGATTTGCGCATTACATGGATCATATCGGCGCAAATGAGGCGGTCGTGCGGGTAGTAACGAAACCCTTACGGGCGCTGCGTTCGCCCTATGTGCTCCTCTTTTTCTCCTACCTGCTCGCCAGCCTCCTGCAGTTGGCCATTCCTTCTGCAACCGGGCTTGCCGTGTTGCTGATGGGGACGATGTTCCCCATTATGCTGGGGTTAGGGCTCTCAGCGGCCTCGGCTGCCGGGGTCATTGCTACTTCGCTTGGCGTGGCTTACACCCCGACGGCAATCGATGCTATCAGGGGCTCTAAAGCAGTGAATATGGATGTAGTGGAATATGTTGTTTACCACCAGGGACCCGCCGCGCTGGCAACGGTTCTGGTTGTCGGCGTGTGCCATTTTTTCTGGCAGCGGCATTGCGACCGTAAAGCAGGGACGTTACCGCGGGAAATCGGTAGCGCAGAAGTGACTGATTCAGGAAAATCCCCGGCTTTTTACGCGCTGCTCCCCATGCTTCCGATACTGATGGCAGTAGGATCATCCGAAATGTTCGTCAGGGGTATCAACCTGAATATTATCACCATTGTCCTCATTTCAATGACCATCTGTATGCTGATTGAATGGCTGCGAGTGCGTGATTTAAAGTCGGTCTGCGAAGGTTTCAGCCATTTCCTGAAAGGAATGGGCACTGCGTTTACCGGTGTGGTTGGACTGTTGGTTGCGGCAGGGGTTTTTGCTCACGGAATTAAAGTCATCGGTGCGATCGATCAGCTCATTCTGATGGCCGAACACGTGGGATTACCGCCGTTTGCCATGGCGGTAGTATTTGCGCTGGTGACGCTGGCCGCGGCGATCATTATGGGGTCGGGGAATGCGCCATTCCTCGCCTTCGTTGAGCTCATCCCGCAAATTGCCGCCAGTATGGGCGCTAACGCCGTTGCCATGATCCTGCCGATGCAGCAGGCATCGCATATGGGACGGGCCATTTCACCGGTATCCGGCGTCGTGATTGCCGTTTCCAGCGGAGCGAAAATAACCCCATTCGATGTGGTGAAGCGTACCGCCGTACCGCTGATTGTGGGGTTCGTTACTCACACCCTGATCATCGGTATTTTCTATTAACCGTACCAGCGACAAGCCAACTTCCGGTTCATTGAATCCGGAGGTTGGCTTTTTGAATTAGGCGAAATTTAAAAGCGTTAATATTACTGATACCTGTATAAAAAGCCTTGCCTGCTGCTGTGAGGCTGTCTGTCGCTCAGCGGAGGATAAAATGCGATTCCATTAGGATGTTTAATGGCTGTTTAGCGTTGAAATGGGTGTTTGTCTTGGGTGTCTGGTCAAAACTATCAGGATATTTCTTCTAATCAGCAATTTTTGAAGTTTTATGATGATCATATTTTTAACAGTAGGTGGAATTGATAACCTGTGAGTATTATTAGTTTTTATCTTTATCGTATAATTCTTATTATTTATCGCTGAGCCATCCGGGCATCAATGATTAATAAGAGTGATGTGTTAAGTTTGCAATTTTATTACATAGGGATAAATTAATCTGGATCATATTTTGATGTTTTTAGTTGTAGTATTTTTTAAAATGAAATAATGCAAGATTTACATGTAATAATGATTTATTTGGGCAGGTTTAAGTGGTAAGGGATTCAGGAAAAGTTAGTACGTTACGACACCATTATCAGGATGACCTGGAAGCGTTTACCTGGAGTGCATTGGTAGCAATTGGTATCGCAATACGGGACCGTAAGATTCATTCTAAAATGTCAGAGCATCTTTTTATTATGCAATGGCTGGCCATCGCTAAAAAAAGAAAGCTCTTCTCAAGGAACGTAATCAATGAACTTCAATGGCTAATTGATGAAGGCAAGAAAAAAAGCCTCAATGCACAACTTAAATTTAAAATAGAATATCTATACTCGACTTCGAGTGGCGATGTATCGATGCAAAACGACTATTTTAAGTTTACTCATACGATTGAGGTGTTGAGAAATAATGGCTGGGAAAGCTTTCTGCTTACGCCAGAGAAATGGCGAGATCTGCATGAAAAGATTAAGGTAAGAGAAGGTAATTTTATTTTTATGGATGACACTCGGCTGCAGGCGTGTTTTGGCGTGCAGGGTGAGATTGTCAAACCCTTCTGTATCCGGGTATATGGCGATGTTGAGTTTGCAAAGTTAACGTTCATTAAACATAACCTTCCGGCTGAATTTGTAAAGCACGTTTCAAATGAGTTTTATCACTTCCATTTTCTTCTGGTAAGTAATGCTTAACTGACGATGTGAACAATGTGCTGTTAATACAAAGAATAGATTGATCAACTTGTAAATTTATCGGATAGAAACCACGCGCCAAGGACAGCGAATGTTTACTCGAAAGTTAGTGATTGCCAACGAATGGATAAGGTTGTCTGATATTCCAGACAGTGTGTCCATTTCTTTTCGGGGCGTTCTCGAGATAACTGAAAGTACAGGTGTGCCAGACGCCAGCACGCCGTTGTTACGTTTAGAAAATGAAATGGCACCGATCACCGTCGATTCGTTGTCCTGGGTGCGGGTGCCTGTCGATAGTCAGAAAGACATTACCGTTTATATCCATAAATAATATTAATGTTGAATGGTTTTGGCCTTATTTTTGCCAATGTTAGAGGGCTGCTGTTTATCGCAGTATGTCCCCCTGAGTAATTAATTTATTATGTGAGAATGAATGCGGAAACTTTCTAATAATTAACCATTTTACAGGTTAAGGTATTGCGTGATGTGTCGATAACAATTAAGTCGTAGAGGATTTTTATTGTTATGGAGATGTTTAAATGTTAAAGAATATGAGAATTAAAACCAGCCTGTTATTATTGCTGTTGTTATTTACCTTCATGCAGTTCTTTTCCAATGGATTTGAGTTAGTTGATCTCAAAGGAAATCAAAAAAATACGTTATTACTACATAACATCATTAAGGAGCAGGATACCCTGCATAAGGTCGTTGAGGCTGTTTATAAAGTCAGAAGCGTTCGTGATAATATTCAACAACATAATGCGACCGATGCCCGACAGACAGTGAATCAAATGCAAGATCAGATGGCGTATGCCAGAAAACAGTTCGATATTTTCTGGGGTATTCCTGGATTGACGGCTGACGATCCGCAAATTGGTAAAATTATCAGAACGGCTTTTGAGCAACAAATGAATGCTGAGCAAAAGTCTATTGATACATTAAATCAGACGCTTTCCAGCAACAGTATTATTAATGCACAAGAAAATGCTAATGCGGAACTGCTCGCGGCTCGCAAAAATTTCGATAACGAAGTGACGAATTATTACAAATCAACAATGCTGATTGGTGAGAAGATCGTTGCACAAACACACGTTCAGTTTAATACCTCGATCCTGAAAGTATCCGTGATCCTGGTCATTACGGTACTTATCTTCTTTATCTGTAATTTCTGGTTGAACCGGACCATCATTCAGCCTTTAAAAATCGTTTCTGAGCACTTTGCGCGGATTGGTAAAGGCGATCTCAGCCATCCTGTTAAGGTGTCGGGTAACAATGAAATCGGCGTACTGTGCTTAAATTTGCATAATATGCAAAAAGGCCTGCGGGAGACTGTCAGCACTATTCGCGATGGCGTTGAGTCTATTAATATCGGTATGCAGGAAATTGCTTCCGGTAATTCCGATTTATCAACCAGAACGGAACAGCAGGCTGCGGCAGTCGTTGAAACGGCGGCCAGTATGGAGCAGATTTCAGTCACAACAAAAAATAATACTGATAAGTCACATCAGGCATCCGTCATGACCAGCGAAAGCACGGAAATGGCATTGCGTGGCGAGCGTTTAATGAGTGATATGGTTGAGAAAATTCACCTGATCAGCCGTAATGCGCAAGGCGTGAACGAAATATCCAATGTTATTGATAGTATAGCTTTTCAAACCAATATCCTGGCATTAAACGCGGCGGTGGAAGCTGCACGCGCTGGTGAGTCCGGGCGTGGGTTTGCCGTTGTGGCGAGTGAAGTCCGAACGCTTGCTCAGCGCAGCGCCTCCTCGGCGAAAGAAATCAGTGAACTGGTTGCCAAAGCGGCAATTAGCGTCAAGGAAGGGGTAGAGATAGCTGAAAACAGTGGCGCCATGATGGCGGATATTGCGAAGGCAATACGCAACATTAATGTCTTAATGGAAGATATCTCCGGAGCCTCGGGGGAACAGAGTCGCGGCATCGAACAGATCCGGGTTGCGGTAACCCAAATGGAGCAAGTGACTCAGCAAAACGCCTCGCTGGTTGAGGAGATAGCCGCCACGACAGGCAGTGTGGAAGAGCAGTCAGCAATGCTATCCCAGGCTGTGGCGGTGTTCCAGGTGGAGGAAAACCAGCCTTCAGCATAATAAGTAGAGTACAAACTCGGCGGGTATCGTGGTGCGTTTGACGTGCCCGTTTATGACAGTGAGAAAGGTTGAGCTGCACACGGCTCACAGACCGCAGCTCATCAGGTGTCAATGTTGCCTGATGGGCTGCGCGAGAAGAATATCGGGAATGACGTTCTCCAGCGCGATATGAAATCGCATACGTCATGTTGATAATAATTCTCATTATTATTGTTGTGTTGTACAGGTAATGGTAATGTTGCTTCAGTTATCAACCGTTAATCCCATTTCCTGTGCAGAAGACAGCATGAACAACACCACCGCCCTGAATAAGTCCAGACGCGTAGCCCGCACCTTCTCCGTCAGCGAGTTTATGGATTTTGGTGAGCGTTACGGGATCGATTACCGTTTTCCCCTGCTGGCGCAAAAGCCGGATTTGTCGTCTTGCAGTCCCGTTCTGCAGGGGGAGGTTGAGGAGATGACGCTCCCCTGCGGGATGTGTGTCACGCACTCTGATGTGCAGGTGCTACAACCCTACGAAACCACCTCCCGTCACAGCAGTCCTCTGTATATGCTGGTGGTTCTGGAAGGCTGCGTCATCCTGACGCTCAACGGGCAGGAGCATGTGGTACGTTCCGGGATGGCGTTTAGCTCACGCCTGAGCGAGCATCAGACGATGCGTGCCCGCCATCATGCTGACTGCAAACTGCGCACGTTATCGCTCGGTCTGTATCCCGACGGCGCGTGGCGCACGGGGTTGCTCGAATCGTTGATGCGTGAGTGGGAAAGATGCGAAACGCCGACGCTTATCTGGCAGGTGCCGGGGTTTTTACTCAGCGGCCTGCAGTATGCGCAGCGGAGCACGATCGGCCATGTTTCTCGCCAACTGATGCTGGAAGGGCTGATATTACAACTGTTCGGCCATGGCCTCAGCGTGTGTCAGGTCGAGAGTGGCAAGCGGCTTGCGGCAAGCGGTGAACAGCAGCGGCTGGAGGTCGTTCGTCGTCTTCTGGAGCAGAGTCCCGAGAATGACTACACCCTCAATGCCCTGGCCCAACGCGCGGCGATGAGCCCCAGCAGCCTGCGCAGCAAGTTCCGTGCGGCCTATGGCTGTTCCGTCTTTGACTACCTGCGTGATTGCCGTCTGGAACGCGCGCGCGGCTATTTACTGGAAGGATACAGCGTACAGCAGGCGGCCTGGATGTCGGGTTATCAACATGCTACCAACTTCTCTACCGCATTTCGGCGTCGTTACGGCTTTTCGCCTGGCGATGTGCTCAAACTTTGCTAATCCATTTTTACGTTTTGCGCACGTGCCTTCCCGACAATTTGGCACTGCGCATAGGCAACCTGGCATCCTGCATAGCTATCTCCGTTAGCAAAAAGGTAATAATTCTCACTTACAATTAGACATGCCTTTGGAGATATTCATGTTCGCGAAGACTCGGTTGGCGCTATTGGTGGGATGGGTGACCGGTAGCGTGGCTTTTCCTCTGCTGGCGCAGGAAACAACAAAAAACGATACGGTGGTTGTCACCTCGCAAATGCAAAGCGGGGCCACGAAGCTCGCCACACCGGATCTTGAAACGCCTCAGTCGGTATCGATCATTACCCGTGAACAGTTTGAAGAGCAGGGCGCCACCAGCGTGCGCCAGGCCGTAAGCTATACGCCGGGGGTGTACAGCAATCAGATTGGTGCCTCCAACCGCTTTGACTATATTGTGCTGCGTGGTTTCTCGGATGGTAGCCTGGACAACGTCTATCTCGATGGCCTGAAGATGATGGGGGACACCAACTCACACAGCTCGCTGGTGGTTGATCCGTGGTTCCTCGAAGATATCGAAGTGGTACGCGGTCCGGCTTCCGTACTGTATGGCCGTTCTTCTCCGGGCGGTATTGTCGCGCTGACATCACGTAAGCCGTCGTTTGATGCTGGCGGAGAAGTGAAACTGTTTGCTGGCAACAATAACCAGCGCGGCGCGGCGTTTGACGTCACCGGGGCGCTGGATGATAACGATCGCGTGGCGGCACGACTGAGTGGAATGACGCGTTACGCAGACTCGCAGTTTGGTCCATTGAAAGAAGAACGTTATGCGCTGATGCCCAGCCTGACCTGGCGCATCACCGACCAGACGCGTCTGGATCTGATGGCTTATCTGCACCGTGACCCGGAAGGCGGAAGCCACTCCGGTCTGCCGTATGACGGCACCGTGGTTCCACATTACGGGCAAAAGATCTCCAACACCTTTTACGAAGGCGAGGATGATTACGACAAATACGATCGCCGTGAAAACATGGTGGGCTACAACGTTGAGCACCTGTTTGATAACGGCTGGTCGGTGCGGCAAAAACTGCGCTACCTGCATACCGACGTTGAGCTGAATCAGGTGTATGCGGCAGGCTGGCTGAATGAAACCGAGCTTAACCGCGGCTACTCCGGCTCCGATGAAAAAATGTCAGCGATTACGCTGGATAACCAACTCGACGGCAGCTTTGATACCTGGCAGGTCAACCACCGTGTGCTGGTGGGGATCGACTATCAGGATCGCAGCAACAATACCACCGGTTACTACGGTGCATTCCCGCCGATTGACGCCTTTAACCCGGTATATGGCACGCAGCCTGATTACATCAACATGTATGCGCGTGAGAAGCACAAGCTGCGCCAGACAGGCTACTATTTGCAGGATCAGATGTCATGGGATCGCTGGCGTATTACGCTCGGCGGTCGCTACGATCAGGTGAGCGTTTCTAACATTGATAAGATCAACGATACCCGTAGCGATCTGGACAAAAACAACTTCAGCACCCGTGCTGCGCTGCTCTATTTGTTCGATAACGGCTTTGCGCCGTATGTGAGTTATTCCACCGCCTTTACGCCAACCAGCTTTGCCGATGAGAACGGCAATCTGCTGGATCCGATGAAAGGCAAGCAGTGGGAAGCCGGGCTGAAATATGAGCCGGAAGGACTCAACAGTCAGTTCAGCGCGTCGGTATTCCGTATCAATCAGACGAATATCGCCACCAAAGAAGAGCCGACCGATCCGTACCGCTCGATTGGGGAAATTGAGTCTGAAGGGGTAGAGCTGGAGGCCATTAGCCAACTGACGGAGAGCTTCCGTCTGCAGGCGGCGTATACCTATACCGACATTCGCTATAAGAAAAGCAGCCCGGAAGAGCAGGGTAAGCGTGCAGTGTACGCGCCGCGTAACCAGGCCAGTACCTGGCTGAGCTACGATGTGAAAAGCGGTCCGCTGGATGGCCTGACGCTGGGCTCAGGCGTGCGTTATGTCAACGGTATTGCCAGCGATCGCCTGAATACTCACACTCTGCCGTCCTACACGCTGGTGGATATGGCAATTGGCTACGACTTAACGAATATCGGTATTAAAGGGTTGAGCGCTCAGTTGAACGTCAACAACCTGACCGACAAGCGCTACGTTGCGGCTTGTAATTCGCTCTCATACTGCTACTTCGGCGCCGAGCGCAGCATTGTCGGCAGCGTTTCATGGAAGTTCTGAGTATCGTTTTTTAGCCGGATGGCGGTGCTGGCGTCTTATCAAGCCTACAGATGCGTGCAAATTGTAGGCCTGATAAGCGCAGCGCCATCAGGCTGGGAGATTGCGGTTATTGCGTAAAACCGTTTTGCATACAAATCTGCGCGCTGGTTCTCAGGGTAAAGGCGACTTTGTCTGGGTACTGGCTGTAATAGTTATGCTCTTCTTCCAACCCTTTTGCCTGCGCCAGACGTACCGTTTCCAGCGAGCAGGTACGATAGATCAGGTCTTTATTCATATTGGTCTGCTTTTCACGCTGTTTATCTGCGGACAGCGCCAGCCAGCTCTCGGACAGCGAGTAATCGTAGACCACCCGGTTTCCTTTCGCCTGCACATTTTCAATGGTAATGAATTCGTCGATTTTCAGTCTTGGCTGCCCACGCATTTTTTTCTTATCTTCTGCGGCGGCATATTGGGCCAACGCATTAATATCCATGCCTGCTATTTTCTGTTTATAGATATCGACATAAGCGGCGGGCTGCTGATAACGCTGAGCGTAAGCGTTTCTTAATTCTCCATCGCTTACCGTACAACCCGCCAGAAACAGAGGTAAAAGCAGCGCCAGTTTTATTTTAGTCATGATGTTATCCCGTTCATTATTGTGGTCCCAGTCGCCCATAACATAATAAAAAAATGATTACGGGTGATATTTAAGGTTGTATAAACGGGGGCACGATGACACAAGTGCAATAGTCTTAAAATGGCGTAACAGGCAGGAAACCCTGCCAGAATTGGCAGGGGTTTTGAACATACTGGTAAAGAATTAATGGCCGATCATTTTTGCTTTCGGGATCAACTGGAAATACAGGTGATCCGGCACCGGCGTATCCCAGACATTGGCATATACCGCATAACCAATGGTGGCAAACAGAATCCCCAGCACCAGTATTGTCATGGCAACACCCGACAGTGCCGTTTGTCGCCATAACGCTTTACCGCTGCCTTTTACACCCGGCGGTGTCTGCAGGGAAAAGCTCAATGTTGAAGCCACCGGGCAGGATTCAACACAGGTCATGCAGCCAGTGCATTCCACAGTACGCACCTGAATCAGTCTGTCGACCGGGATTTTCGATGGGCAATTTTTCGCGCATTTCCCGCAATCAATGCAACTGTCGGCGTTGCGGCGGATTTTAAACGGCGAGAACAGCGAGAACAGACCAAGCAGTGCGCCGTAAGGACACAGATAACGACACCAGGCGTTGCGAAAAAACAGGCTCAGGAGACTGATAACCACCACGGAGATGAGCGTGGCGGAGCCAATATGGCGAAAGAAATCGAGCATCTTCACATCGATGATGATTCCATAGGCTGACGTCAGAAAGTACTGAATCCCCTGGGCGGGCATTGACAGGGCGATATACAAGAAAAACCCCAGCAGCAGATACTTCAGGCTGAGCAGCGGGATATCCAGCCAGCGCGGCAGCGTAAAGTTACGACCGAATAATTTTCTCCCCAGATTACCGAGCAGTTCGGAAAGCGTCCCCACTGGGCATAACCATGAACAGAAAGCTTTTTTTAACAACAGGCTAATCAGGATAAACGCAACTAACAGCAGCATAGAGGCGGCATGGATGGGCGGAAGAAAACCGGTCTCTAGCGTATAGCGGAGATTCATCAAACCCGCTATCGGCAGCCATCCCTCAATACCGCCGGGCCTTGGAATATAAACGCTGGTGCCGGCGGTTTCGAAATAGCGGACCCAATACCAGAACGCCACGCCAATATAAATATTGATAGCCAGCAGGAGAAACTGGGTGGCTTTTCGCCAGCTGCTGGCGTTGCGCCAGTCATTCCACGGCAGTTTGCCCCCGGTCGTGCCTGGGCGGCGCTGCCAGCGCGTTCTCATCTTCCCGTTCATGGTTTTATAGTATCCCTCATATTTCCCCTTCTGCATTCAGAAGGCGTCATCACCGGGATATGCTAGCGCTATTCAGATTTGGTGTATTTGATTTGCATCTTATTACGCGGCTGTTATTTTCTTCATGCCAATATGCCTGAAAAATAATAACAGCCCGATATTTATCACAGGTCAGATAAATACCCTGAACGGGGTATTTATTTCTCTGCAGGGCAACGATTATTCCTGATAAACCTCAACGCGGTCGCGGCCATTACTTTTCGCCAGATAAAGTGCGCGATCGGCTTTATCAACCAACTGTTTATAGTCGGGATGATAGTCATATTCGGCAATACCAATACTGACGGTAATAGAAAACGTTTCTGTCGCTGAGGCTGCCATGCGCATCTCGGCAATTTTCATACGCAGCGTTTCCAGAATAATACTGGCCTGTGTTTCATCTGACTCGACGAGCAGAATCATAAATTCTTCGCCACCGTAGCGGAACACGTAATCGCTGCTGCGGATATGATCGTAAATGACCGCCGCGACGTTTTTGAGCGTCAGATCGCCAGTATTATGCCCGAAGTTATCGTTAATTTGCTTGAAGTAGTCGATATCCAGCATCGCCAGGGTAAAAGGCTTACGCGTATGTAACGCCAGCGAGATCTCGCGCCGCATGATGGTCGGAATAAAGCGGCGATTAAGCAACTGGGTCAGCGAATCTTTACCATTTTCCTGCTTAACCAGCGCGTCGAACATTGAGGCGAGCAGGAAATGGATTTTTGCCGATAGCTGGCGTACATCCTGCAATAAGCTCATCCGCTCGGGTTCTGTCGGCTGATGCTGATGCGACAGGGTTGTCGTCAGACGACTGTCGATCTCTGCAATCAGTGATTCCATCTTATTCAGCAGATTGCTGTTGCCGAGGATATGTTTTCCCTTATGTGATAACCACATACCGAAGTCAGAATTCGCCAGAAACACCATCTCACCGAAAGGCATTCCGGTGGCGATGTTATAAATAAACTGGTTTTCCCAGTCGGTAAACGAACGGATTTGCCGCTCGCGCTCGACGTTAACGTCATCGTAAATAGTCTGTAGACGGTACTGCTCCTGCGTGTGCATAGAGTTTTGAAAACTGGGGGAATAGGAGACCGTCATGGCCTCCAGCGCAGTATCCATTGCCAGACTGCTGAAACAGATAGCATCGCTCAGCAAGGCGGGAGTGGAATCCGCCTTTGTTTTTAACACCCTGTACAGCTCATCTTTCAGCTTGCGCGCGCCGCGGTTAACCAGATCGATGGGCAGGCCGATACGGGCATGCACCACACCAATTTTGCGCTGTTTGGCCAGCAGTTGTGAGAGATCTTCGTGGGCGCTGCCAAGTACGCTGCGCAGCCAGTCAAACATGCTGCCGCTGAGGCGGGTACTGACCTGTTCTGTATTGAGGAACAATGCGCTCTCCGCATGGGAGAGCATATAGTCATAAAAAACGGTTACTAAATGGCGGATCTCTTCATCGCTTAACGATGTCAGGAGCGTGTGAACTTCAGGCGATGTTTGACGTAACAGCGCCTGCCATTCTGTAAGGAGTAATGTGTCGTTTACCGGTTCAACCTGTTCCATCTTACTGCCACTCAACGTGCGATTAAAAATTCAGGCGGTATTACGGACAATTACCTCACGATGGTCAAGTTAAACTCTCTTATCGATGGCTAATACCTTCATAAATAAGCCTGAGCGCGAAGACACCAATAATGGCGCCGATCACCCGGCTGGCAATCCGTTGGATTCGGCCATACGCACGGCGCACGGCGGGCAACGAAAACGCCTGGCTGAGAAAAATACGCCAGATAACGGAAGACAACACAATGCCGGCCCAGGCCATCAACCTGGCCCACGTTGGCGTGTCTGCGCTTAAGGTGACCGAGAAGATACTAATAAAAAACAGCACGGTTTGCGGATTAGATAAATCCGTTAATAACCCCCGGCGGAAAAACACATACCAGGGGGCGGAAAGCGGCTGCTGTAGCGTTGGCATTTGCGGTGTCGCCTGATGCCGGATGCTGTTCCAGGCGAACCACAGCAGATAGGCGCCGCCGACAATCTTAATCAACGAAAAAATCTCTTCACACTGAGTGATAAGCGTCGCCATGCCAAAGAGCCCGAGGCCGGAGTAGAACGCATCGCCTAAGGCGACGCCCAGACCGGTTATCACGCCCGCGCGTCGCCCTGACGCCAGGCTGGTTTGCACCACCACAAACAGGTTCGCGCCGGGGTTAAAAAAAGTTAAAACAAACAGGCTGACGGTGAGTACGACGGCGTGCAGAGGTTCCATAGACAACAATTCCTCAGATTCTCATAAAGTTAACACTATAATTTCAGTGCGCTGCCTGTTCTGAGGATCAACTCACACTGGCTATTGAAACTTTGAACAGGTTGACGCGCTGCTACCCGGTGACCGGTTTTTTCTGCGCCGCAAAATCTCTATATATTCCTGCTGAATGTGGATTTTTTATCCAGGCTGGACTAGTTATTAATCATCCTTGAATCGCGTTATGTAATGTTCAGGGATCGATGATGGCGTAATAACAAAACCTGGAGCTGGTCTATGAAAACTGGAATTAAAGTACTTATTGGTGCATTAGCTTTTGTCGTGACCAACGCATATGCCGCGGAATTTATGACAAAACTTGAATTTGAAAAGGTTGAATCGCAGTACACAAAAATCGGTGATATCTCAACGAGTAATGAAGTTTCTGTCTCAGACGCTAAAGAAGAGCTGCTGAAGAAAGCAGAAGAGAAAGGGGCCGATGTGGTGGTATTAACCTCCGGTCAAACGGATAATAAAATCCATGGCACAGCCAATATCTACAAGAAAAAATAATACGCTACTGTAAAAATCACGATTCCCGCCGGTCATTGTATCGGCGGGTTTTCTTTTAATCTGCGCCAGAAGGTGGTTCGGCTTACCCCGAGATATCGTGCAGCCGCGGTTTTATCGCCATTGAATTGCGCCAGCACCTGCTGCGGCGTGAGCGATGAGGATACCTGCGGCGCGTCAGCAGCAACGGCCAGTTCCGGTAACAGCTGCTGCAGGAATTGTACGTTCAGCTCCGGCTGCGGCTCGACGCTTAAAAACAGCGCCAGGCGCTCCATCATATTACGCAGTTCACGGATATTCCCAGGCCAGCCATAATTCAGTAACGTCGGTTGACTCAGACCCAGCCCTTTGCGCACAGGTTCAGAAAACGGCACCTCCAGTTCCGCCAGCGACTGTTTTAAAAAGCCTTCCGCCAGCGGCAGGATATCGGGCAATCGCTCGCGTAGCGGCGGTAGCGTGAGGCGCAAAATACTCAGGCGATAAAACAGATCGGTGCGAAATTCTCCCTGTTTTATCTCCTGCTCCAGATGACAGTGGGTGGCGCTAATCACCCGTACATCGACCGGAATCGGCTGATGTCCACCGACCCGGGTGACCTCTTTTTCTTCCAGTACGCGCAACAGTCGGGTTTGTAACGGCAGCGGCATTTCGCCTATCTCATCAAGAAACAGCGTTCCGCCGTGGGCGATTTCAAACAGGCCCGCGCGTCCTCCCCGACGGGAGCCGGTAAAGGCGCCATCCTCATAGCCGAACAGCTCCGCTTCCAGTAATGATTCGGTGATTGCCCCGCAGTTGACGGCAACAAACGGCGGCGAAGGTTTACCGCGCCGGTTCTCCTGACGGGTGAAAAATTCACGATGAATTGCCTGCGCCGCCAGCTCTTTGCCCGTGCCGGTTTCGCCCTGAATCAGCACTGGCGCACGCGAACGGGCATAAAGCATAATGGTGTGCCGCACCTGTTCCATCTGTGCCGAGTGACCGCGCATATCCCCCAGCGCATAGCGGGTGCGCAGCGTATCGCCGGAAACGTACGGACCGTTTCTGCGCAGCGTCAGACGAGTCATATCGAGCGCATCGACAAAGGCCTGGCGCACGGTGGCCGCCGAATAGATAAAGATGCCGGTCATGCCTGCTTCTTCAGCCAGGTCGGTAATTAACCCCGCGCCGACGACCGCCTGCGTGCCGCTGGCCTTCAGCTCGTTGATTTGCCCACGGGCATCTTCTTCCGTGATATAGCTGCGCTGTTCAAGCTGCAAATTGAAGGTTTTTTGAAAAGCGAGCAGCGCGGGGAGGGTTTCCTGATAGGTAATGACGCCAATCGACGAGGTGAGCTTTCCCGCTTTGGCCAGCGCCTGTAGCACGTCAAACCCGCTGGGTTTAATCAGGATCACCGGAATCGATAAACGGCTTTTAAGATACGCCCCGTTGGAACCCGCGGCAATGATGGCATCACAACGCTCGGTGGCTAACTTCTTGCGGATATACGTCACCGCTTTTTCAAAACCAAGCTGAATAGGGGTGATGGTTGCCAGGTGGTCGAACTCCAGGCTGATGTCGCGAAACAGTTCGAACAGGCGCGTGACCGAAACGGTCCAGATAACCGGTTTGTCGTCGTTCACCCGCGGCGGAAGATGCGTATCAGCCATAACCATCCTAAAAAGTAAGGCACCGAGTATTAGGGTTTAGTTGTGTTTCATGAATGTTGCAATGAAACGTGAAGGAACGTTTCATGAAACGATAGCTGACACGCTTTTGTGCAACAAAGATACAATGATTTAATTTAATATATTGTTTTTAAAGGTAAATATATAAAATAATTAAAAATTAAGGTCTTTGGCATACCCCTTGCTTTAAATAAATCAACGAACGATAACAAGTTGATAACAAAAGGACGGGATATGTCTCTACACTCCCCAGGGCAGGCGTTTCGCGCCGCGCTCAGCAAAGAAAACCCATTACAAATCGTTGGCACCATCAACGCCAACCACGCTCTGCTGGCCCAACGCGCCGGATATCAGGCGATTTATCTCTCCGGCGGCGGCGTCGCGGCTGGGTCTCTGGGTCTGCCGGATCTCGGTATTTCTACCCTTGATGATGTGCTAACCGATATTCGCCGCATTACTGATGTTTGCCCGCTGCCATTGCTGGTGGATGCGGATATCGGTTTTGGATCGTCAGCTTTCAACGTGGCGCGGACCGTGAAGTCGATTTCCAAAGCCGGTGCCGCCGCGCTGCATATTGAAGATCAGATCGGCGCCAAACGCTGCGGCCATCGCCCGAACAAGGCGATCGTCTCGAAAGAAGAGATGGTCGACAGGATCCGCGCCGCCGTGGATGCGCGTACCGATCCCAACTTTGTGATCATGGCGCGGACCGATGCATTGGCGGTGGAAGGGTTAGAGGCCGCCATCGATCGTGCCCAGGCGTACGTAGAAGCAGGCGCGGATATGTTGTTCCCGGAAGCCATTACCGAGCTTGCCATGTACCGTCAGTTTGCCGATGCGGTACAGGTGCCGATCCTCGCCAACATTACCGAATTTGGCGCTACGCCACTGTTCACCACTGATGAACTGCGCAGCGCGAACGTCGCGATGGCGTTGTATCCGCTGTCGGCCTTCCGCGCCATGAACCGCGCTGCGGAAAAGGTTTACAACGTGCTGCGCCAGGAAGGAACGCAAAAGAGCGTTATCGACATTATGCAGACGCGCAACGAGCTGTACGAAAGCATCAATTACTACCAGTTCGAAGAGAAACTCGACGCGTTGTATACCAAGAAGTAACCGTCGTAGGCCGGATAAGGCGTAGCTGCCATCCGGCAATAAATTTGTACCCTACATATTATAAAAATGACGAGGACAACATGAGCGACACAACGATCCTGCAAAATAGTACCCATGTCATTAAACCTAAAAAATCGGTTGCGCTGTCAGGCGTCGCCGCCGGAAATACCGCGCTGTGTACCGTAGGCAAAAGCGGTAACGACCTGCACTATCGCGGCTACGATATTCTCGATCTGGCGCAGCAGTGCGAATTTGAAGAAGTCGCGCACCTGCTGATCCACGGGAAATTGCCCACCCGTGATGAGCTCACCGCCTATAAAAGCAAATTAAAAGCGCTGCGCGGGCTGCCCGCAAACGTGCGTACCGTCCTGGAAGCGCTGCCTGCTGCCTCGCACCCGATGGACGTGATGCGCACCGGCGTCTCCGCGCTGGGCTGTACGTTGCCGGAAAAAGAAGGGCATACCGTCTCCGGCGCACGCGATATTGCTGACAAGCTGCTGGCATCGCTCAGTTCTATTCTCCTGTACTGGTATCACTACAGCCATAACGGCGAGCGTATTCAGCCTGAAACTGACGATGATTCCATTGGTGGACACTTCCTGCATCTGCTGCATGGCGAAAAGCCGTCGCGAAGCTGGGAAAAAGCGATGCATATTTCGCTGGTGCTGTACGCCGAACACGAATTCAACGCCTCCACCTTCACCAGCCGCGTGATTGCAGGGACCGGATCCGATATGTATTCCGCGATTATCGGCGCGATTGGCGCATTGCGTGGTCCGAAACACGGCGGGGCGAATGAAGTATCGCTGGAGATCCAACAGCGCTACGAAACGCCAGACGAAGCGGAAGCGGATATCCGTAAACGCGTTGAAAACAAAGAAGTGGTGATTGGCTTTGGTCATCCGGTTTACACCATCGCCGACCCGCGCCATCAGGTGATAAAGCGCGTGGCGAAACAGCTTTCTCAGGAAGGCGGTTCGCTGAAAATGTACAACATCGCCGACCGTCTGGAAGACGTGATGTGGGAAACGAAAAAGATGTTCCCCAACCTCGACTGGTTCTCGGCAGTCTCCTACAACATGATGGGCGTCCCGACCGAAATGTTCACACCGCTGTTTGTCATCGCCCGCGTCACCGGCTGGGCGGCGCATATCATCGAACAGCGCCAGGACAACAAAATTATCCGTCCTTCCGCCAATTACACCGGCCCGGAAGATCGTGTCTTTGTCGCGATAGATCAGCGTTGCTAATGCAAAACCTCTAAATATAAAAAACAGGAACCCTTGTTATGTCTGCACATATTTCGAACGTCCGCCCGGAATTTGACCGTGAAATCGTTGATATCGTTGATTACGTCATGAATTACGAGATCACTTCGACGGTAGCGTATGACACCGCGCATTATTGCCTGCTTGATACCTTAGGCTGCGGCCTGGAAGCGCTGGAATATCCGGCTTGTAAAAAACTGCTGGGGCCGGTAGTCCCAGGGACTGTGGTGCCGAACGGCGTGCGCGTTCCGGGCACCCAGTTCCAGCTCGACCCGGTGCAGGCGGCGTTTAACATCGGCGCGATGATCCGCTGGCTGGACTTTAACGACACCTGGCTGGCCGCGGAATGGGGTCATCCTTCCGATAACCTCGGCGGCATTCTGGCTACGGCTGACTGGCTGTCACGCAATGCGGTAGCGGTGGGGAAAGCGCCGTTAACCATGAAAAAAGTGCTCACCGGAATGATTAAAGCCCATGAAATTCAGGGCTGCATCGCGCTGGAAAACTCTTTTAACCGCGTCGGTCTCGATCACGTCCTGCTGGTCAAAGTGGCCTCCACGGCGGTGGTCGCCGAGATGCTTGGCCTGAACCGGGATGAAATTCTCAACGCGGTGTCGCTGGCGTGGGTTGACGGGCAGTCGCTGCGTACCTATCGCCATGCGCCAAATACCGGCACGCGTAAATCCTGGGCAGCTGGCGATGCAACTTCGCGCGCGGTACGTCTGGCACTGATGGCGAAAACCGGTGAGATGGGGTATCCGTCTGCGCTGACGGCGAAAACCTGGGGCTTTTATGACGTCTCTTTCAAAGGCGAATCGTTCCGCTTCCAGCGCCCGTACGGCTCTTATGTGATGGAAAACGTGCTGTTTAAAATCTCCTTCCCGGCCGAGTTCCACTCGCAGACTGCGGTAGAGGCGGCGATGACGCTGTACGAGCAGCTACAGGCTGCAGGGAAAACGGCGGCGGATATCGAAAAAGTGACCATTCGTACGCACGAAGCCTGTATCCGCATCATCGATAAAAAAGGCCCGCTGAATAACCCGGCGGATCGCGATCACTGCATCCAGTATATGGTCGCCATTCCGCTGCTGTTCGGGCGTTTAACCGCGGCAGATTATGAAGACGGCGTGGCGCAGGACAAACGCATTGATGCCCTGCGCGAGAAGATCAACTGCTTTGAAGATCCGGCTTTTACAGCCGATTACCACGATCCTGAAAAACGCGCCATCGCGAATGCCATCACCCTGGAATTCACCGATGGCTCACGTTTTGAAGAAGTGGTGGTGGAGTACCCAATCGGCCACGCGCGCCGTCGTAACGACGGGATGCCGAAGCTGGTCGAGAAGTTCAAAATCAACCTGGCGCGTCAGTTCCCGACCCGTCAGCAGCAGCGCATTCTGGATGTCTCCCTGGACAGAACTCGCCTGGAGCAGATGCCGGTCAATGAGTATATGGATTTGTTTGTTATCTGAAACCCGACTCATCAGGCGTAAGTTCAACAGGAGAGCATTATGTCTTATAGCGAGTTTTATCAACGTTCTATTACGCAGCCGGAGTCGTTCTGGGCCGAGCAGGCCCAGCGTATTGACTGGCAGCAGCCGTATACGCAGGTACTGGACCACAGCAATCCGCCGTTTGCCCGCTGGTTTTGCGGCGGGACGACCAATCTGTGCCATAACGCCATCGACCGCTGGCTGGAGAAACAGCCCGAGGCGCTGGCGCTGATTGCGGTGTCATCAGAAACCGAAGAAGAACGCACGTTTACCTTTCGTCAGTTGTATGACGAAGTGAATATTGTGGCAGCGATGCTGTTGTCGCTCGGCGTACAGCGCGGGGATCGGGTACTGGTTTATATGCCGATGATCGCCGAAGCGCACATTACGCTGCTGGCCTGCGCGCGCATTGGGGCGATCCATTCGGTAGTGTTCGGTGGTTTTGCTTCGCACAGCGTGGCGGCGCGCATCGATGACGCCCGACCGGTGGTTATCGTTTCGGCGGATGCCGGGGCGCGCGGCGGCAAGATCCTGCCCTATAAAAAGCTACTCGATGATGCGATCGATCAGGCTCAGCATCAGCCGCGTCATGTGGTGCTGGTCGACCGCGGTCTGGCGAAAATGGCGCGGGTGGAGGGGCGTGACCTCGACTTTGCCGCGCTACGCCAACAGCATCTCGGCGCACGGGTGCCGGTTGTCTGGCTGGAGTCGAACGAAACGTCCTGCATTCTCTACACCTCCGGGACAACCGGTAAACCGAAAGGCGTCCAGCGCGACGTTGGTGGTTACGCGGTCGCGCTGGCGACCTCGATGGACACCATTTTCGGCGGCAAAGCGGGCGGCGTGTTCTTCTGCGCGTCGGATATCGGCTGGGTGGTTGGGCATTCCTATATCGTGTATGCCCCGCTGCTGGCAGGGATGGCGACGGTGGTTTACGAAGGGCTGCCAACGTATCCGGACTGCGGCGTATGGTGGAAAATTGTTGAGAAGTATCAGGTCAGCCGGATGTTCTCGGCCCCGACCGCCATCCGCGTGCTGAAAAAATTCCCGACCGCGCAAATCCGCAATCACGATCTCTCCTCGCTGGAGGTGCTGTATCTGGCGGGTGAGCCGCTGGATGAACCGACCGCCAGTTGGGTAACGGAAACGCTGGGCGTCCCGGTTATCGACAACTACTGGCAGACTGAATCCGGCTGGCCGATTATGGCTATCGCCCGCGGGCTGGACGACCGACCGTCGCGGCTGGGCAGTCCTGGCGTGCCGATGTACGGCTATAACGTGCAGTTGCTCAATGAGGTGACCGGTGAACCTTGTGCGGCGAACGAGAAGGGGATGCTGGTGATTGAAGGGCCGCTGCCGCCGGGCTGTATTCAGACTATCTGGGGGGATGACGCGCGGTTTGTGAATACCTACTGGTCGCTGTTTTCCCGCCAGGTGTACGCCACCTTTGACTGGGGCATTCGCGATGCCGATGGCTATTACTTCATTCTGGGCCGTACGGATGACGTGATCAACGTGGCCGGACACCGGCTGGGGACGCGCGAGATAGAGGAGAGTATTTCCAGCTATCCAAACGTCGCCGAGGTGGCGGTAGTTGGCGTGAAGGATGCGCTGAAAGGGCAGGTGGCGGTCGCGTTTGTTATTCCAAAACAGAGCGACAGCCTGGAAGACAGCGACATTGCCCATTCGGAAGAGAAGGCGATTATGGCGCTGGTGGACAGTCAAATTGGTAATTTTGGTCGTCCGGCGCACGTCTGGTTTGTGTCGCAGCTGCCGAAAACACGCTCCGGCAAAATGCTCAGACGGACGATTCAGGCGATCTGCGAAGGCCGCGATCCTGGCGATCTGACGACCATTGACGATCCCGCATCGTTGCAGCAAATCCGTCAGGCGATCGAGGAGTAACGTCGTGTGATGCCCGGTGGCGCAATGCTTACCGGGCCTACGTGTTAATCAACTTTCTTATACGGCCCGTGATAGTAATCAAACGGCGCATAAACCGTATCGGCCACGAACGATAACGGCACATCAACAAATAACAGCGCTAAATCGAAATAGTTATAATCGTAAGCGCCCGGGTTTTTTAGTTTATCAATATCATGGCGCATTCCCACGTAATACGTATCTGAATCCTCGCCTGCCGTGCGCGCATCAATGCTGCCACATCCTGTAAGTAATACGCTGATAAAGAGCGTTGTTACCGCAACCGTCTTTTTGCTCATGCTATGACCTGGCTTCTCGCCCCGTTTTACCATAACGATAAAAAAGCGGCGTGTTGTCCTCGGAACTTAAACCACCAGGTCAGGACTCATCGTGTGAGGATGGCACATCGAAGGCCGGATAAACCACGTGAGTGGTGTATCCGGTAAAGAGGCTTTTACAGTGTGACGCTTTCGCGACGACGCAGCAGAGAAAACGGCCCCGGTCCACTTAGGGTAAATACGGAAATCAACGTGAAGCTTAGCGCAATTATCCCCAGCACCAGATACGCCCCCTGGAAACCAATACTCTCATACATTTTTCCGGCCAGAACTGACATGAAAATCATTGCTAACTGTTTGAAGAAACAGAAGCACACCAGGTAAATTGTGGCCGAGAAGCGCACTTCAAACTGACTGGTGATGTATTTGAAGCAACCGACGATCAGGAACGGTATTTCAAACATATGCAGCGTTTTGAGAATGACGACCTCCAGCGCAGAGGTGGCGAAGGAGGAGCCGATGATCCGCACCGACATTATCGTACCGGCCAGCAGTAGGGCGTTCTTTCCGCCAATGCGGTTCACAATCAGCGGCGCAAAGAACATGATAGAGGCATTAAGTAATTCCCCCATGGTCGTGACGTAGCCAAACACACGGGTACCCTGTTCGCCGGTGGCAAAGAACGAGGTAAAGAAGTTGGCGAACTGCTGGTCAAACACATCATACGTACAGGAAACGCCGACCACGTACAGGGAGAGGAACCAGAGTTTCGGTTGTTTAAATAACTCCAGCGCCAGCTTCAGACTGAATGCTGAGTTGTTGGCGCCTACCGCATCCGCAACTTTTGCAGAAGAGGGGACATCTGTTTTTGAAAAGAGCAGCAGCAATGCCAGAATGACCGCACAGCCGGAACCTAACCAGAAGACAAACTGGTTATTGATGGTGAACATAATCCCGGCAATCGAGGCGCATAGCGCCCAGCCCACGCAGCCAAACATGCGCGCGCGACCAAATTCAAAATTGCTTCGGCGGCTGGCTTTTTCAATATAGGCTTCAATCGCTGGGGCGCCGGCATTGTAGATAAAGCCAAGGTAAATCCCGCCGACAATCGAACCCAGTAAAATATTAACCTGTAATAACGGGCCAAAGACGTAAATAAAGAACGGAGCAAACATTACCAGCATTCCGGTAATTACCCACAGCAGGTGTTTACGCAGGCCAAGCTTATCGGAAAGCAGTCCGAAAACAGGCTGGAATAATAATGAAAATAGTGAAATACAGGCGAAAATGATCCCGGTGTCACCTTTACTGATATGGTTTACATCGTGTAACCAGATAGGGAAGAAGGGGAAATAGGCACCCATAATGAAAAAGTAAAAGAAAAAGAAGAAGCCGAACATCCAAAAGTTAGTGTTTTTCAAATAATACATAATGGACTTCCTTACGATGAATGCGGGCAGGGGGGAACCTGCCCGATTATTATTATTTTTGACCCCAGACCAGCTGGTAGTGGTAGAGTCCGGCACTCAGCAGGAACTCTGGTGAAACGGAAGGACTCCAGGAGTCGTCACCGCCCACGCCCATATGGAAGCCATCAATATTGACCCAGGTACCTGCCTCCGGTTGCAGCAGATGGCGGTGGCTGGTTTCCATCAGTTGCTTCTGGCTAAAGCGGCTGATGTTGAACAGGAAGTCCCCTCGCCATTGATGTTCGCCGTAGCGTAGCTCACGCGTGTTGCAGCGCAGACCGTTTTCGCCAGGGAAAACATACGGGGTGTACATCTCATCAAGCGACAAATCCCAACGATCAAAACAGGCGGCGCTCAGGCGATCCGGGTAGTTCTCATGTGGGCCGAGACCTAACCAGTTCACGCGCTCAGCGATCTGCGCCAGTTGGCAGCTCAGGCCGATGCGGGCCGGATGTGGCGTGCCGCTGGCGACGTCGACATCCACCGTTATCTGCATCTCACCATTGCCGTCAATGCGATAGCTTTTTCGGCTGACGAACAGTGTTTCGCCCTGATACTGCCACGCATGTTCGGTGGCGATCAGTACCGCATGGCTTAGCGTGTCGGCAGCACAGTGCAGTAACGTTGCTTCGACCAGATAATGACCGGCGGCTTTCCAGCGTTCGACCCAGGCGTTAGGGTCGATGCGGGTTGACTCGCTCACGCCGATGTCGTTGTCCAGCGGCGCGCGGGTGAACTGGTCAGTAAGCGGGGTTAACAGCTGGGCTGCGTCGCCAATCCAGTACTGTGTCAGCAGGCCAGACTGACGGTCGAATTGCCAGCGCTTGTCGTTGATCTCAACAGTAAAGGTGTTTTCGCTCACGTTCAGCTGTGGTGCGGTACGGGCAGTTGGCCGTGGCACCAGGCTGAGTTTCTCTTCCAGCTTCCATTGCTGCCAGGCGCTAATGTGCCCGGCATCTGACCATGCGGTGGTCTGAGGTTGCTCTACGCGTACCGTTAGCCATAACTGGCCGGCGGTTTCCGGTAGCGGGACATCTGGCAGGGTAATCACCTGGCGACTCTGTGGGGCGATATCCAGCACGATTTCTCCGGCGGCCAGCGGGTTGCCATCCTGGGCAATCGACCAGTGCAGAACTTCGTTATCGCTGTGGCGGAACAGATATTCGCTGGTTACTTCAATCTGGCGTTTGGGTCCCGGCAGCAGCGTAAACTGGAAAAACTGCTGCACATGTTTGGCCTCGTATAATGCCGGATGCGGGGTGCGATCGGCGAACACCAGGCCGTTCATGCAAAATTGACGATCGTTAGGCGTGTCGCCAAAATCACCACCGTAGGCAGACCATGCCTTGCCGTTCTCATCATATTTAATCAGCGACTGATCTACCCAGTCCCAGACAAACCCGCCCTGTAGGCGCGGAAATTGACGGAACGCTTGCCAGTATTTGGCGAAACCGCCAAAACTGTTGCCCATGGCGTGGGCGTATTCGCAGAGGATCAGCGGACGCTGCTCGCCGGGCATCGACAGCCACTTTTTAATCGACCATTTGGGTACCGCGGGGAAGGACTGATCCTGATCGACGCGGGCGTACATCGGGCAAATAATGTCGGTCGCCGTGGTATTTGCGCCGCCGCCTTCATACTGTACCGGGCGGGACGGATCTTCTGATTTTATCCAGCGGTAGAGCGCGTCATGGTTGGCGCCATGCCCGGATTCATTGCCCAGTGACCAGATGATGATGCTCGGGTGGTTGCGATCGCGTTGCACCATGCGCGTGACGCGCTGGCTCATGGCTGGCAGCCACGCGGGATCGTCGGTGAGGCGATTCATCGGCACCATGCCATGGGTTTCAATGTTGGCTTCGTCGACCACATACAGGCCGTAGCGATCGCACAGGGTGTACCACAATGGATGGTTCGGGTAATGGGAGCAGCGCACGGCGTTAAAGTTATTCTGCTTCATCAGCAGAATATCCTGCACCATCGTCGCCTCGTCCATCACCTGACCGTTGACCGGATGGTGCTCATGACGGTTGGTGCCGCGAATCAACAGCGGCTTACCGTTGAGTAACAGCAGGCCGTTTTCAATACGAACCTGACGAAAGCCGACATCACAGGCTTCCGCTTCAATCAGCACTCCGTCAGCGGTACGTAACTGGACCACAGCGCGGTACAGATTAGGCGTTTCGGCACTCCACAGCGCCGGGTTTTCGACGTTCAGACGCAGGGTAACCCGATCATGATAAGCGCCGCGTTCATCAATAATTTCGCTGCCGAGCGGGGAAGTCGTTTCGTGAGTGAGCGTTTCACCGTCCCACAATTGCAGGGTGACGCGTAAATCTTCGCTCTCGTTGTCCGCCACTCTGACTTCTGTTTCCAGCGTGGCGCGGCTGAAATCGTCGTTAAAACGGGTGTTAATGCGCAGGTCGCGGATTTGCGTAGTGGGCTTATGCAGCAAAGATACATCGCGAAAGATCCCGCTCATGCGCCACATGTCCTGGTCTTCCAGATAACTGCCGTCGCTCCAGCGCAGCACCATCACAGCTAGGCGGTTTTCGCCGTGCAGCAGATAATCGCTAAGATCGAATTCAGACGGCAGGCGGCTGTCCTGACCGTAGCCAACCCAGCGACCATTGCACCACAAATGAAACGCGGAATTCACCCCGTCAAAAATAATGCGCGTCTGACCTTCATCTAACCACGCGTCTTCGATATTAAATGTGAGCGAGTAACATCCTGTCGGATTCTGCGCTGGAACGTACGGGGGGTTAACCGGGATCGGGTAGGTGACGTTGGTATAAATTGGCGCGTCGTAACCGTCCATCTGCCAGTTAGAGGGGACGTTGATAGTATCAGCCTGTGGCAGATCGCTCGTCAGCCAGCTTTCCGGCACGGCCTCAGGCGCGGAAAACCAGGCGAACTGCCACTTGCCATTTAGCGAGCGTAACTGAGTTGATCGCTGATTGGTGCGCGCATCATCCGCTGAGCGCCAGCTACAAAACGGCGGGTGCGCCTCCAGGCGGTTGAGCTGCGTGACGCCGGGATTTTCCCAGTCACGGCGGGCCAGTACAGCGGAGAGTGAATCTGTGTTCAGGTTCATAACGGTATCCTGTTTGAATTTGTTATTCGCTCACAATTTCAATCAAAATACGAATAAGCGATCCTAACTGTAAAGGACGGGGCGCTCAATGAGTGAACTGACTCACACAATTGTTATGCGTTCACAATTTGGGTGTGAGCTGCGAAACTTGCCGCGCTAGCTGGATCAATGAGTCGGCCAGCACCTGGGGTGAGAGGGTTTGCGTATCGGGAGGCAGTACCGTATTGCGCTTAACCAGGGTTACGGGCAGCAGTTGGTTGCCCACGCTTGAGGTCCCACGGGGAAGTTGCAGCAGTCTGTCGACGCTGGTTTCACCCAGTAACGGAAAATCCTGCCTGATGGTGGTCAGTGGTGGGATGTAGCAGGCGCTGTCTTCGGTGTCATCGTAGCCGATCACCGAGATATCAACCGCCACCCGCAGACCGAACTCGCTGATCGCCCGCATCGCGCCCAGCGCCATTTGATCGTTAGCGACCAGCATGGCGGTGGGGAGATTACCACCATTAAGCATATGCAGCGTTTGCTGAAAACCTGACATCGCGCTCCAGTCGCCTTCCAGCTCCGCGGTGGGTTGCAGCTGGTAGTGCGCCAGATATTTATGCCACCCCGCATGGCGAAGTCTTGCCGAAACCGAAGTGTGTGGCCCGCTCAGCAGGGCGATACGCTGATGCCCATGCTGCACCAGATGTTCAACGCCGAGACGTGCGCCGTCGTCATGGGAGAAAATCACGCTGTTAATTGGCGTTTGATCTGAGACATCGAGAAACAGTACCGGCACCGTACCGCAGGCGGCAGCCACGGCAATGGCGTCTTCTTCATCCAGCGGGTAGTTGATGATAAGCCCGGTTACGCGTTGAGAAAGCAGGTTGTGGACTGCGGCTTTACATGCCTCAACGCCGCTACGTTCGACCATGGCGATCACCACGCTGGCCCCGGACTGGTCGGCGCGGGATTTTATGGCGGCAACGATTTGCGAGGGGGCGTGCAGGGCAAGGTTCGCCGTCACGACGCCAATCAGCGGCGTCTGTTTGCCCGCCAGCTGCTGTGCGACACGGTTGGGGATGTAATTGAGCTCCGCCATCGCGGCCTCAACTTTCTGTCGGGTTTTTGCGGAAACGTGGCTGGCCTGATTCACGACGCGCGAGACGGTCTGGTAAGAGACTCCTGCATGGTCTGCCACATCGTATAGCGTTACCGGTTTCACGTTTATCACCCCTGTCATGACGTTATCTGCGCGCTATGATGCCACAGCGGGACGGTTTTGGGGTATTTGCGCATTGGTTCTGCGAGGCGCATTCCAGGGTTGCGGATCGTGTGCTGGAGGATTTATCGTCGTGATGCTTAACAGCATAAAAAAGTGAGGACATCGTGAGCGACTCTGCGGCAAACAACATTCTGTCCATCTACCAACGACATGCGGAGGCCTTTGCCAGCCAGCGTTCACGCGCACTGTTCGAGAAAAGCTGGCTGGATAAGTTCATTACCGTGATGGGCGGGCAAGGCAGCATTGTGGATATTGGCTGCGGCAACGGTCAGCCGATTGCTGGTTATTTTATTCAGCAAGGCTTTCCGCTTACGGGAATTGATGGTTCTGCGGCGATGCTGGCGCGGGCCCGGCACACTTTTCCCGCACAGCGCTGGCTGGCGCAGGATATGCGCGAGCTGGGACTTAACGAGACTTTCGATGGTCTGATCGCCTGGGACAGCTTTTTCCATTTAACTCAGCAGGATCAGCAAAAGATGTTCCCGATTTTTGACCGACTCAGCCGTCCCGGCAGCGCGCTGATGTTTACCAGCGGAACGGAAAACGGTATCGCGATGGGGCAATTTGAGGGCGAACCGCTGTTTCACGCCAGCCTCGCGCCGGATGAATACCGCGCATTGCTGTCAGCGCACGGTTTTGTGGTGGTAGAGATGGTGATGGAAGATCCGCACTGCGCCGGGCATACCATCTGGCTGGCGCAAAAACGTGGCTAAACTCTCAACGTTAAGCGTTCCCTTCTCTTCCTTCCCTTCTGCTTTGGTGAGCCCTATTAAAACAAAAGGCATAATTGTCAAATGAGTGAGTTGGTTGCTAAAAAATACTGATATGGGCTGTATTCGTCGGAACGAAATTTACACAGGGTATAAATCGACAAGAATAAACCCAGGGTTGCAATAAAACCATTGAGCATTGCCAGAATAAGGAAGAAAAGAACGATCGCGGAAGGTTTAATTATGCTGGTATTCATTTCTAATTATTCCATGTTTTTTAACGCTATTACTTTACGACAATTAAGTTAAGCGATAATAGTACAATTTCCAGGTATTGCGGATTCCGCTTATTTAGTGCCGGGGAGGTGTGTCTGTTAGCACGATGCGAGTGGCGTCATCGTAGCGTATTGTCCAGAGCGTTAATGTGGGTAAATGGGCGATTTGCGATGGGATTAGGTCAACAGAGTAAGAATAATTTAACTTAAGAGCATAAGAAATCCTAAAATGCAATTGGAATGAAGTGAAATAGCACTTAATGTCTTTACTTTTGTTTACATTTTGTGCTTTTTTACAAGGATCGGCTGTGCTTTACAGTCAAGTTCGCTTTCGTACTTTTATGGGGGGTGGGGTGAAGTTCAGGGATGAAAGAAAGTTGGCAATATTAATTGGGATGTTAATTTTGCCGTTCACAACTGTTTCTGCGGCGCCACTCTCTCCTGCGGATCGGAATACCATTCAGCAGCAACAGCAGCAGCGACTTAATGAAAACCAGCGCCAGCGTGAAGAGCTGGAGCGTAGCGTTACGCTACCCGAAACCGTAACGCCGAAAACGCCAGCCCAGACTGAAGGGCCGTGTTTTATGATTTCGCGTATTGATATTGACGGCGCAACGAAGTTGTCCGCCGCTGCCTCGGCAAAGCTTACCGCGCCATGGGTGAATCAATGCCTGAATATTCCCCGCCTCAATGCCAGCCGCGACAGGATGAAGAGCGACTATGATTCGGTGCAGGAGCAGAGCGGGATATTCGCGGGAGACGGTGGCTTTGATATCACCGTGGGCAAGCACACCCAACTGGATGGCGCGGTCATTGCTTCTACCGGTTCAGCGGATAAAAACAGTCTGGATACGGGCACGCTGGGCTTTGGCGATATCCACAATCAGGCAGATTACAAAGTGGATCACCAGGGGGGAGGGATCAGTACGGGAGGCAGTATTGGTCAACAGTTCGCGGGTAATCTGGCGAACGCCCTGATTGCCGGAGGTGGCAGCAGCGGGCATGCGGAAGGAACAACGCAGGCGGCGGTGAGTGAGGGGACGTTAACTGTTCGCGACACGGAAAACCAGAAGCAGGATGTCGCCGGTCTGAGCCGGGATGCGGAGCATGCAAACGGCAGCATCAGTCCTATTTTTGACAAGGAAAAAGAGCAGAGGCGTCTGCAAGAAGTGCAACTGATAGCCCAGATAGGTAACCAGGCGGCGGATATCGCGCGGACGCAAGGTGAGATAAATGGCCTGAACGCGGGTAAAAAAGCACTGGCAAAGGAAGGCATTCCTGAGCCGGATGTGAACGCCAGTGATGAAGAAAAAGCAAGATACCAGACGCAACTACGGAACTCAGCGGCATATAAAACCGAGCAGACGAAATACGGTACGGGCAGTGACGTGCAGCGGGGTATTCAGGCTGCAGTAGGCGCTCTGCAGGGGCTGGCTGGCGGTAATATTGGCGCGGCGCTGGCGGGGGCATCGGCACCGGAGCTTGCCAATATCATAGGCCATAAGGCGGGCCTCAGCGAGGATGATATCGCGGCTAAAGCCATCGCGCATGCGATACTGGGTGGTGCTGCGGCGGCTATGCAGGGGAACAATGTAGCAGCCGGAGCGGCTGGCGCAGCGGCAGGAGAGCTTGCTGCAAATGCGATACTGAAAACGATGTATCCGGGCAAGCACGTCAGTGAGCTGGATGAAAGTGACAGGCAGTTAGTCAGCAATCTTGCGACTATTGCATCCGGGCTGGCAGGTAATCTGGCCGGGGGGGATTCGAAAAGCACGACAACAGGGGCGCAGTCTGGTAAAAATTCAGTTGAGAATAATTTACTCGGTGGTAGTGAAGATGCTCAGGCTGCATGGATACGTCAGCATGGGCTCGATATGGCGAGCTGTTCTGATAATCCTGATGGAGCCGCATGCCATAAGGCTAAAAATGAACGGGATGCGGTAGGACTTGCTCTGGCAACAGGTACAGTGGCTCTGCTTCCTGGTGGTGCTCAGGCTATGTGGGGACTGGGAGCAAGTGCGAATGCCGGTATCAGTTATCTGGCTGATGGTACTATAGACCCTGCAAACGCAGCCATTGCTGGTTGGGTGAATGTATTCAGTATGGGGAATGGCCTGGCAGGTACAGTCGGCTGGAATGCCGCAGGTGGTGCGCTGGGTAACTGGATTGACAACAAAGACCCGCTGTCGGGGGCGCTAATCAATGGGGCCGGTTCGGGTATTGGCTATGGCATCGGTAAAGGGGTCTCATGGGGCGTTAATTCTGGTGTTAACTGGTGGAAAGGTGGTTGGGATCCTAAGTTTAATCCTGCTCTGAGGCAGTTTACTGAAGTGAAAGGAGAGCTTGGGCTTTCAAAAGAAATGACACCTAGCTATTTTCCAGGTATAGCTGGCGATATCGGTGGTAGCGTGGGATCTGAACTTAGCGGGAAGTATATAGAGCAGAAATCCTCTCAGGAGGATCGCAAAAAATGAGAAAGCAAAATAAGTTTCTGCACCTGCCTCTTTTTATCGCATTAAGTATTGTGTCCATTTTTTTGACATCAATTACTTTATACGTAGCAGGGGAGTTGTTGTTCTTCTTTTTCAAAGGGATACCAATTAATTTCACTATGGAAAATATATTGCTACTCTGTAAGATTAGTCTCAGTGTCGGAAGCTTTGTCGGTGGTGGGATGTGGATAGCTCGGTTATTGAAATTAAAAGGATTCTAAGTTGTTGTTGAGAATAACTTCCTCAGCGTATCGGATAAGACAGAGCTTGAAATAGCTAAACAGAAGCTCAACAGCAAAGATCAGGCTGTACGTGAAAAAGCGCAGCAAACCATTAATGATCTGCGCGAAAAAGACATCACCAGCGATCAGAAGGTCATCAGTGCCTGCGGCAATGGCAATGCAGCCAGTTCAGCCTGCGCCACTGCCAGGCTGGATGTGATTAAAGCAAGAGGAGAGTACGAAAATACCGGGAACTATAATTCAAAGGCCAGCCAGCAGTACGCAGATGCTTATGGCCAGATAGTTAACCTGCTCGATATCACCGGTGTTGATGCGCAAAATCAGCAGCAGGTGAAGGATGCGATGGTGAACTATGCCATAGTGCAGTTTGGGGTCGATAAGGCGACGGCAGAGGCATACGTTGAAACTTATGATGGAATGAAGGTTGTAGCGGCTTCGATGGCACCAGTAATAGGTGCTGCGGCGGCCAGTAAGATAGAAGTTCTGGCTGGTAAACAACGCTTGTCTAATAGTTTCGAGGTTAGCTCACTCCCAGATGCAAATGGGAAAAATCACATCACGGCTGTAAAAGGTGATGCTAAAATACCTGTCGATAAGATTGAACTATATATGCGTGGTAAAGCTTCTGGTGACCTTGAGTCTTTGCAAATAGAATATAATTCTTTAAAAGATGCAAAAATTAGCAGCCAAAAAGAATTTGCAAAAGATCCAAATAATGCTAAAAGGATGGAAGTGTTAGAAAAACAAATCCATAATATTGAGCGTTCTCAAGATATGGCTCGTGTATTAGAGCAAGCAGGTATAGTGAATACTGCCAGTAATAACAGCATGATAATGGATAAGTTATTGGACTCAGCTCAGGGCTACGTCTGCAAATAGAAAAACATCTGTTGTTGTATCAGGGCCTAACGGTAACGTAAGGGTTTATGCTACATGGACAATATTACCTGATGGCACGAAAAGACTTTCAACTGTTAATACGGGAGCATTCAAATGATAAATGTGAATAGTACCACAAAGGATATTGAAGGTTTAGAAAGTTACCTGGCTAATGGCTATGTAGAGGCTAACTCTTTTAACGACCCAGAGGATGATGCGTTAGAGTGTCTCAGTAATTTATTAGTTAAAGATTCGGGGTGCTGTCTGTCATTTTGTAAAAAAATACTTAATTCAAATAACATTGATGGTGTTTTCATTAAAGGTTCGGCGCTGAATTTCTTATTATTGTCAGAACAGTGGTCTTACGCATTTGAGTATTTGACAGGCAATGCGGATAATATAACTCTTGCAGAGCTTGAAAAGGCGCTTTTCTATTTTTACTGTGCAAAAAATGAGGTAGATCCTTATCCTGTACCAGAGGGTTTATTCAAAAAACTAATGAAAAGATATGAAGAACTGAAAAATGACCCTGATGCAAAATTTTATCATCTTCATGAAACGTACAATGATTTTTCAAAAGCTTACCCTCTGAATAATTAGAAGCTATCGCCCGTGTAATATTGTCTATGACTGCATGGAAGGATGATGGTCATAGTGTGTTGGGAGCTATTCTTTAACAGATTTGGGGGAAATGGTGTAACTGGCTGAAAGGGCGCGTTAGGGCAAAAAGTTAGTGGGCTGGAAGTATAGCAGAGAAAATTAGTTTTAAGTAACTGAAAATAAAGGGGAAGCTGTTATTGTTACGGGGGGCGCACCGGAAAGAGTTGTTGTTGAGAATAATCTGCTCGGCGGTACTGAAAGCGGCCAGGAGAAGTTTGTTCAGGAGCATGGCAAGAATATCGCATCTTGCAGCACTGACCCAAGATCAGCGTCCTGCCAGAAAGGGCTGGCGATGAATGATGCCCTGATGGTGGCCCTTCCGGCGGGTCTTGGTGGTGGTTTACTGGCTGCGGCCACACCTGAAATCGCAGCGGCTGCTAAAGTAGCGATACAAGCGTGTGCAGGTAATGTAGTGCTGTGCCTGAATAATGCTGGTATCCAGATGTCAGAAGCGATAGTGCCAGGCGGTGTTGGAGCTGGCGGTGCTGTAGGTATCGGAAAAACTGCGGCAGAGGCGACTGCGGCTAAAGCTGAGACAGTGGCGGCTAATGCAGTGAGGAGTCTTCAGTCTGGTTTGGGGCCAAAAATTAATACAGGCAAATTTGGTCAACTTGATTTAGATGCAATTTCACAAACCGGTGCTAAAACAGATTCGGCCGTTAAAGCGGGAAATTTCACTGTTGCTGGTAGAGCATTGCAAAAACATGGCAGTCGTGAAGGGAGCGCTTTTCCTGTTGCCAAGGGCACACCGGCTCAGATGAATGAACAAGGGTAAAAAATATTGGATGGCATTGTTAAAACTCCAGGCGCGACGGTCAAAGAAGGTAACCGCTTTGGTGGTTTTGATGTTATAGCGCCTGACGGACGGGGAGCTCGCTTTGACCCTCAGGGTAATTTCCGTGGATTTTTGGAGCCTTAAGAATGACTCAGAAACATCAATTAAAAATTATTGTGGCTAGTGATGTTGATTATGAAAAATTAATAGCTGAAATCTACTGTGATGAAGAGTTTATCGCGCTTTTACAGCAAGAAGACGGTGAGAATAACATCAAAGTTGAGTTTTCACCGAATATTAGGGTGGTAGATTTTGATTGGCTTCAACAAGCATTGTTGGAAGCCAGAAGAGCCTTACTGAAAAAGTAATTGCACAGCCCTGGTCGCTTCGGAAGCGTGTTTCTACAACCTAAAACCTCGCTCTTCACTCCGCTACTGTGCGGCGTTGGGAGGATTACGTAATGGGCTGAAAAAAGCGCGTCGGGGCAAAAAGTAACGGCCAGCGAAACGCCTCATCAAAAAACGGATGTAACTGACGGAAAGGACAGGGAAAAAGCGTGTTCGCCGTCAGACTGTACACCGGAGCGAGTTGTTGTTGAGAATAATTTCCTGAGCAGTACCTCCTCGGAAAAACGTGATGCTTTGGCAGAGAAAGTCTTAAAAGGCGATAAATCCCTGCAAACTGCGAAAGAGTTTTTACAACTTGAGAATGCCGATAAACGTAGCGATGCACTGGTTGCTAAGTTCAATAAAGAACCAGCGGAGTTGAGCACGGCAGAGCGAACCGAGTTGGTAAGTTATTTGAAAATATATGCATCTGACATGCAGGCTAAATATGGTGAGGCAGTAACTAAAGAGCTGATCGCAGGAATGCTGACTGGGCAGGATTATATGAAGTCAGCGCCACAGACAGAGGCGCAGCAGAAAGCACAAACCATCATGAATACATGGGGTTATCATAAATCCAATGCCAGTATTGGAGACCCGGTATTGTTATTTGGCAGCAGTGTCCTTGGCACCACAATAAAAGAAGGTATGGCGGTTAATGCGGCAATCGGTGTGGGCGTGAATACGGGCGTACAACTTAGCGGGAATGATCCTTTCAGCTATGTTGATGCAATTCTCGCCGGTGTGACAGCTGCCGCGACTACAGGTAAAAGTTGGCAGGCATCAGCAGCGATCAATATGGGAGGTGCTGCGATTGGCAGTGCGATTAAAGGGGAAGATCCGACTAACTCTGTGATAAGTACTGGCTTTGGTAGTGCGGCTGGTAGTTTAGGGGGAAAAGTTGTTGATTCATTGTCTCCGGTAACTGATCAAGTGACAAAGGATGTTATTGGTGCAGTTACAGGTTCTACTGCTTCTGAACTTACAGGAAAAGCTGTAAAAGATGAATTAGACAAGCGGGAGAAGAAGCAATGAATCTCTTCAGCAAGGTTGGTACCCTTTGGCTTCTTTTCATGGTTGTGTACTGTACTGCCTTAATCTCTGTTGTTCTTTTCATATGCCAACTAGGAGTGTCAACAATTTTCTACTTCAAGGATGGGGTATTCCTTTTTGCATGGGAAGACGCATTATATATCGCATTGAAAAAAGGGAGCATCGCAGGAGTAGTATTAGGTGCTGGAGTATGGTTGAAAAATAAATTGCATGAGCGTCATAGGAAATAACAGTTGTTGAGAATAACTCGCTCAGTGGTGACCAGGCCCGTGAAGCGGCGAAACAGGCCGCTGAATCGCTGAAAAATCAAGTCAGGGAAAAGCTGGGTGACGGTACAACCTCTTCCATCGCGAACGGTATTATCAATGCCCTCGCTGATACCGGTGATGCAGCACTAGGCTCAGCGGATTATGTTGCTGATGCGGCCATGGCGCTGGCAGCCTGTGCTGCGGGTGATAGTTACTGCAGCAAGGCCATGAGTGACCTGGCCGGGAAGAATCAGGTGGTGGCGGATACGGTTACTGCGCTGATGAAGAGTGAAACCTGGTCGGCGATAGCGGACACAGTTAAAGACGCTTCATCAGGGAACCAGGTTGCGCTTGAAGCGCCAGGTGGTTTGCTGGCTTGCATTATATTGCCAGGTTAGATAGTACCTGGCTCAGTAACTCGAATTGAAACAATATTAAAGTCTGAGAAAAACTGGGAAAGTGCTCGAAATAAGGCGCTAAATATTGTAGGTAATTTAGGTGCTGACTCTACACCTGTAATTGGGGGGTTAGAAGCAAGCGTAGGGAATGGAAAAATAATTGGACGCCAATCGAAGGGATGGACTCGCGGTCTGGCCGCCATCCTGGAGGGGGAGTGGCGGCGAGGATAAATGCTCGATGGCGCTTCGCTTAGCAGGCTAGCAGGGGAATCATTATTTTTTGCTGTTTAATCACCGGAATATCCCCTAAATCATTTAATGCTCCGGGAAAAGACTTTAACTACTTTCCTTCTTTACTACACTATTTAACCTGTGGCTGTTATACCGAGCTGAATAAAAAACGTCATTTAAATAAGAGTAGATTTATTAAATACGAAGCGGCTCCAGAAAATAGTGTTGATATATGCAACGTATTGCAGCCAATAAAACAGATCGCGAACCATGAAATAAGAATGCTATCATTCACACCAGACGCGGCAGGCAACTGCTGGCACACGCATTTACCCCGGAGCACCCGATGAACAACGACATTCCGCTAAAATTTTATGATATCGCCGACGAATACGCGACTGAAGCTGCAAAGCCGGTGAGCGATACAGAACGCGACGCACTGGCATACTACTTCCAGCAGTTGATCACTCGTTTGATGAACAATGAAGAGATCAGCGAAGAAGCGCAGCAGGAGATGGCAACCGAGGCCGGAGTCGACGCACAGCGTATCGATGATATCGCGGAGTTCCTCAATCGTTGGGGTAACGAGTAGCCAAAGACATGGCCTGTGTTTTACACTGCGCGCAAATTGAGTAGGTATACTCTACAAGTAATAGGTTTAATCAGGCGGAAACAGCAATGAACGGAACAATCACAACGTGGTTTAAAGATAAAGGCTTTGGATTTATCAAAGATGAAAACGGCGACAACCGCTATTTTCATGTGATTAAGGTTGCTAATCCTGAGCTGATCAAGAAAGACGCGGCGGTGACCTTTGAGCCTACCACCAACAACAAAGGCTTATCTGCCTACGCGGTAAAAGTCATACCCGACAGCAAATACATCTATATCGCGGGCGAGCGTCTGAAGCTCACGGCGATCAAGTCTTACCTGGTCTACAGCGAAGAAGTCCCTGCTGAGACTCGTATCGACAAAGAAAATGCGGTGCTGTCCGTTGGTGTGCTGATGAACAGCATCCGACCGAAATCAGACGTGAAGCCTGGTGAAATGCGCACGCTGAAAAAGCTGGCCATCACCACCTTCCAGGGCACGACGCTGATCTTCTCGGAAGATGAAATCGACATCGACGAGACGGTGAAACTGCTTAAGGTCTGAAGCCCTTCAGAGTGAATGAAAACCGAAATCCTGCTCTTTTCAGAAGCGGGATTTCGGTTTTTTTATGCGTATTTTTGTCAGAAGGGAATATCCATTTGAGCCAAATAGCAAATTCCATTCTGTTTTTTTATTTTGACGAGGCACCTGGAATTACCACGTCATCCATCAGTATGTAACGTGCTTCCTGGCGCGTGTATTGATCGATTAACGGCACAAGTCGCCGGAAATGCTCACTGGCACAATGTTCATCGAGAGCCGCGTGGTTTGGCCATTCTTCGATAAAAATAAAATGCCCCGGATCTTTTTCATCAATATAGAGGTCATAAGCAATGCATTGCGGCTCTTTCTTCGTCGCCGATATTAGCTCACGGTACCAAGGGAGAACGGTTTCAATATACTCAGGTTTGATGAAATCTTCGGCAATGACCTTTAACATGCAGCCTCCTGGCAGAAAACGAATGCACACTATGTGATGAAGATATATTTAGGGCAAGACGCCACTGTGTTATATCGGTCGGTGAGTGAGTTATCTCAGCTATTAATCCGATGATCCGCTTAACTGTGATCCATCTCACCTCCCGGCAACCAAAATCTCCTGCGACTCAACGCCGTCCTCTATCTGTTTCGCCACCTTTTGTAAGGCCGGAAGATGTTTTTCCGCGGCCTGTTCGATGGTCATGGCGCTGGCCATATACACCAGATTCAGGCAGCCGATCACCCGCTGTTCACTGCGAATGGGGACGGCGATGGAGGCGATTTTCTCCTCCTGATCCCAACCGCGAAAGTTCTGGCCAAAACCGTCTTTTCGCGCACGGCTCAAAATGGCGTCGAGCTTCAGCGGTTCGCGCGCCAACTGGAACTCATCTCCCGGTCGTGAAGCCAGCATTTCAATCAGTTCCTGACGTTCATTCTCCGGGCTAAATGCCAGCCAGGTCAGGCCGGATGCGGTTTTCAGCAGCGGCAAACGACGCCCGACCATCGCCCGATGAAACGACAGGCGGCTGAAGCGATGGGTGGTTTCACGCACCACCATCGCGTCCACATCCAGCGTGGAAACGTCGGTCGGCCAGATGACCTCGCGCAGCAAATCCCCCAACAGCGGGGCGGCGAGCGCAGAAATCCACTGCTCGTCACGAAATCCCTCACTGAGCTGACGGACCTTAATGGTTAAGCGAAAGCTGTCATCGGACAGACTGCGCCGGACGTAACCCTCATCCTGCAGGGTTTCCAGTAGTCGCCTGACCGTGGTGCGGTGCAGGCCGCTCAGCTCTGCCAGCAGGCCAACGCTGGCCCCGCCGTCGAGACGATTTAACATATTTAATAACATTAGTCCGCGCGTTAACCCGCGCACGGTTTTGTATTCGGTACCGTCGTCACTTTTCATATTTATTGACAAATCTACAGTTAAAACAACGTTGTGCACTTAGTGCACATCCAGGCATGTTTTGATTGTAGCGCAAAAACTCACTTCTATACTGACCGCACAATAAAAAATTATTCACATTCTTTTAACAAAAAACAATTGCGCCTCACCAGGGTCTGCAATTGCATTTTGTCCGAGTAGTGAGGTTCTGAAATGACAACAATAAATCCAGATATCCAACCCGCTGTGCAGCACACCGTGCAGGTAGCGATTGCCGGAGCCGGTCCGGTAGGGCTGATGATGGCGAACTATCTTGGCCAGATGGGCATTGAGGTGCTGGTGGTGGAGAAGCTCGATACCCTTATCGACTATCCTCGCGCCATCGGCATTGACGATGAAGCGCTGCGCACCATGCAGTCCGTCGGTCTGGTCGAAAATGTTCTGCCGCACACCACGCCGTGGCATGCGATGCGCTTTCTCACCCCGAAAGGGCGCTGTTTTGCTGATATCCAGCCGATGACCGACGAATTTGGCTGGTCGCGCCGCAACGCGTTTATTCAGCCGCAGGTGGACGCGGTGATGCTGGAAGGGCTGTCGCGTTTTCCCAACGTGCGCTGCCTGTTCTCCCGCGAACTGGAAGCTTTCAGCCAGCAAAATGGTGAAGTGACGTTGAACCTGAAAGCGCCGGATGGCCAGCGTGAAACGGTGAAAGCTCAGTGGCTGGTGGCCTGCGACGGTGGGGCCAGCAACGTCAGACGTTCGCTGAATGTGCCATTTGAAGGCAAAACCGCGCCGAATCAGTGGATTGTGGTGGATATCGCTAACGATCCGCTCAGCACGCCGCATGTGTATCTGTGCTGCGATCCGGTGCGCCCGTATGTCTCCGCCGCGCTGCCGCACGCGGTGCGCCGCTTTGAATTTATGGTAATGCCAGGGGAAACCGAAGCGCAGCTCAACGAACCGCAGAATATGCGCCAGCTTTTGAGCAAAGTGCTGCCGAACCCGGACAACGTCGAGCTGATCCGCCAGCGCGTATATACCCATAACGCACGTCTGGCCGAACGTTTTCGCATTGACCGCGTGCTGCTGGCGGGCGATGCGGCGCACATTATGCCGGTCTGGCAGGGGCAGGGGTACAACAGTGGCATGCGCGATGCTTTCAATCTGGCGTGGAAACTGGCGCTGGTGATTGAGGGCAAAGCCGGTGATGCGCTGTTGGATACCTACCAGCAGGAGCGCCGCGACCACGCCAAAGCGATGATCGATCTCTCGGTGACCGCAGGCAACGTACTTGCGCCGCCGAAACGCTGGCACGGCGCGGTGCGCGACGGGGTTTCCTGGCTGCTGAACTACATTCCGCCGGTCAAACGCTACTTCCTTGAAATGCGCTTTAAGCCGATGCCGCAGTACCACGCCGGGGCGCTGGTGCGTGAAGGCGACGCGAAAACCTCTCCCGTTGGCAAGATGTTTATCCAGCCGAAGGTAACGCTGGAATCAGGTGAAGTGACGCTGCTCGACAACGTCATCGGACCGAATTTCGCGGTGATCGGTTGGGGCTGTAACCCGCTGTGGGGCATGAGCGAGGCGCAGATCCAACAGTGGCAGGCGTTGGGGACGCAGTTTATCCAGGTGGTGCCGGATACACAGATACAAACCGATCAGGATAACCACGACGGCGTTACCCGCATTGGCGATACGCAAAACCGCCTGCGCGCGTGGTTTGCCCAGCACAACGCCGCGCTGGTGGTGATACGCCCGGACCGCTTTGTAGCCGCCATCGCCATTCCGCAAACCCTGGGCAGTACCCTGAATAAACTGGCGTCGGTGATGACGCTCACCCGCGTTAATGCCCACATTCCCGCTGAAAAGGTGGCCTGATATGCACGCTTATCTTCACTGTCTTTCCCACTCGCCGCTGGTGGGTTACGTCGACCCGGCGCAGGCCGTGCTCGACGAGGTTAACGGTGTGATCGCCAGCGCCCGGGCACGTATTGCGGCGTTCGACCCTGAACTGGTGGTGCTGTTTGCCCCCGATCACTACAACGGATTTTTCTACGACGTGATGCCGCCGTTCTGTTTAGGCGTAGGCGCTACGGCGATCGGCGATTTCGGTAGCGCGGCGGGGGAACTGCCGGTGCCGACAGAGCTCGCTGAAGCCTGCGCCCACGCGGTAATGAAAAGCGGCATCGATCTCGCCGTGTCCTACAACATGCAGGTCGATCACGGCTTCGCGCAGCCGCTGGAGTTTTTGCTCGGCGGTCTGGATAACGTGCCGGTGCTGCCGGTGTTTATTAACGGCGTCGCCACGCCGCTGCCGGGCTTTCAGCGTACCCGCATGCTCGGTGAAGCGATTGGCCGATTCGCCAGCTCGCTGAATCAGCGTGTGCTGTTTTTAGGCTCCGGCGGCCTGTCGCATCAGCCGCCGGTCCCGGAGCTGGCGAAGGCTGATGCCCATATGCGCGACCGCCTGCTCGGCAGCGGCAAACAACTGCCTGAAAACGAGCGCGAGCTGCGCCAGCAGCGGGTGATCAGCGCTGCCGAGAAGTTTGTGGCCGATCAAAACACGCTGCATCCGCTTAACCCTGTCTGGGATAACCGCTTTATGACGCTGCTTGAACAGGGACGTTTGCAGGAGCTGGACGCAGTCAGTAACGAAGAACTGTCCGCGATGGCGGGCAAATCAACGCACGAAGTTAAAACCTGGGTTGCTGCCTTCGCCGCTATTTCTGCCTTTGGCAACTGGCGCAGCGAAGGCCGTTATTACCGCCCGATCCCAGAGTGGATCGCTGGATTCGGCTCCCTGAGCGCCACCACACAGAACTGAAACAGAACTGAATATGCAGGAGAACATCATGACATACCAACCGCAAACCGAAGCCGCAACCAGTCGTTTTCTGCAGGTGCAGGAAGCAGGCGAAACGCTGCGCGTGCATTTCAATGACTGTGGGCAGGGCGAAGAGACTGTCGTGCTGTTGCATGGATCTGGTCCGGGTGCGACGGGCTGGGCGAACTTCAGCCGCAATATCGATCCGCTGGTGGAGGCTGGATACCGGGTGATCCTGCTGGATTGTCCTGGCTGGGGCAAAAGCGATGGCATCGTTAATCGCGGTTCGCGATCCGATCTTAATGCTCGCATCCTGAAAAGCGTGGTCGATCAGTTGGATATTCAGAAAATCCATCTGCTGGGCAACTCGATGGGGGGCCACAGTGCCGTGGCGTTCACCCTGAGCTGGCCGGAGCGTGTGGGCAAGCTGGTGCTGATGGGCGGCGGGACGGGGGGCATGAGCCTGTTTACCCCGATGCCGACCGAAGGCATCAAGCGCCTGAATCAGCTGTACCGCGAACCGACCATCGAGAACCTGAAGCTGATGATGGAGATCTTTGTCTTCGACACCAGCGACCTGACCGAGGCGCTGTTTGAGGCGCGTCTGAATAACATGCTGTCGCGTCGCGATCACCTGGAAAACTTTGTCCACAGCCTTGAAGCCAACCCGAAACAGTTTCCGGATTTCAGCCCGCGCCTGGGCGAAATCAAAGCCCAGACCCTGATTGTCTGGGGACGCAACGACCGCTTCGTGCCGATGGACGCCGGCCTGCGCCTGCTCTCCGGGATTGCCGGGTCTGAGCTGCACCTCTACCGCGACTGCGGGCACTGGGCACAGTGGGAACATGCGGATGCTTTTAACCAGCTGGTGCTGAACTTCCTCGCACGCCCTTAAGGAACGGACATGACGAATCTTAATCTTGAGCAGTTAGCCGCCGATTTACGTCAGGCTGAGGAAAAAGGGGACGCTATCGCCCCGCTGCGTGAACTGATCGGCGTGGATAACGCCGAAGCGGCCTACGCCATTCAGCGTATCAATGTGCAGTATGACGTGGCGCGAGGGCGTCGCGTCGTCGGGCGCAAAGTGGGGCTGACACACCCGAAAGTGCAACAGCAGCTGGGCGTCGATCAGCCTGACTTCGGCACGCTGTTCGCCGACATGTGCTACGGCGACAACGACACCATTGCGTTTGCCCGCGTGCTACAACCGCGTATTGAAGCGGAGATTGCGCTGGTGCTGAACCGCGATCTGCCCAATGCCGATACCACCTTTGACGAGCTGTACAACGCCATCGAGTGGGTGCTACCCGCGCTGGAAGTGGTCGGCAGCCGTATTCGCGACTGGTCGATCAAGTTTGTTGATACCGTGGCGGATAACGCCTCCTGTGGCGTGTATGTGGTCGGCGGTCCGGCACAACGTCCGGCAGGATTAGATCTGAAAAACTGCGCGATGAAAATGACGCGCAATAACGAAGAGGTTTCCAGCGGGCGCGGTAGCGAATGTCTGGGACATCCGATCAACGCCGCCGTGTGGCTGGCGCGCAAAATGGCCAGCCTCGGCGAGCCGCTGCGTGCCGGGGACATTATTCTCACCGGGGCGTTAGGCCCGATGGTGGCGGTGAATGCGGGCGATCGTTTCGAAGCCCATATCGACGGTATTGGTTCAGTTGCCGCCACCTTTTCAGCGGCGGTTACAAAAGGAAGTCAGTCATGAGTAAGCGTAAAGTCGCCATTATCGGCTCTGGCAACATCGGCACCGATTTGATGATTAAAATTCTGCGTCACGGCGTACGTCTGGAGATGGCGGTGATGGTGGGGATTGATCCGCAATCCGACGGTCTGGCACGCGCCCGGCGTATGGGCGTTGCCACCACCCATGAAGGGGTGACGGGGCTTCTTGCGATGCCAGAATTCGCTGACATTGACATCGTGTTTGATGCCACCAGCGCGGGCGCGCACGTGAAAAATGACGCCGCGCTGCGCGCCGTAAAACCGGGGATCCGTCTGATCGACCTGACGCCCGCAGCGATCGGCCCGTACTGCGTCCCGGTGGTGAATCTGGAGGCCAACGTTAACCAGCAGAACGTCAATATGGTGACCTGCGGCGGGCAGGCGACCATCCCGATGGTGGCGGCGGTTTCTCGCGTGGCAAAAGTCCATTACGCCGAAATTATCGCCTCGATCGCCAGTAAATCTGCGGGACCGGGCACCCGCGCCAATATCGACGAGTTTACCGAAACCACCTCGAAGGCGATTGAAGTGGTGGGGGGCGCGGCTAAAGGCAAAGCCATTATCGTACTTAACCCGGCTGAGCCGCCGCTGATGATGCGCGACACGGTGTATGTGTTGAGCGAAGCGGCCTCCCAGCTTGAAGTTGAAGCGTCGATTAATGACATGGCGGCGGCGGTGCAGGCGTATGTGCCGGGCTATCGCCTGAAACAGCGCGTCCAGTTTGAAGTCATCCCGCAGGATAAACCGGTGAATCTGCCGGGTATTGGTCAGTTTTCCGGGCTGAAAACCGCGGTGTATCTGGAAGTGGAAGGTGCGGCGCACTATTTACCCGCCTATGCGGGCAACCTCGACATTATGACCTCCAGCGCGCTGGCGACCGCTGAGCAGATGGCGCAGTCACTCACCCGTCAGGCAGGAGAAGCAGCATGAACGGTAAAAAACTCTATATCTCTGACGTGACTCTGCGCGACGGCATGCATGCGATTCGTCACCAGTATTCGCTGGAAAACGTGCGCCAGATTGCCAAAGCGCTGGACGACGCGCGGGTTGATTCCATTGAGGTGGCCCACGGCGACGGTTTACAAGGTTCCAGCTTTAACTACGGCTTTGGCGCGCACAGCGATCTCGAGTGGATTGAAGCGGCAGCAGACGTGGTCAAACACGCAAAGATCGCCACGCTGTTGCTGCCGGGCATCGGCACTCTTCATGACCTGAAAAACGCGTATCAGGCCGGCGCGCGAGTGGTGCGCGTGGCGACCCACTGCACCGAAGCGGACGTGTCGGCCCAGCATATTCAGTACGCGCGTGAGCTCGGCATGGATACCGTCGGCTTTCTGATGATGAGCCATATGACCACGCCGGGGAATCTAGCGCAGCAGGCGAAGCTGATGGAAAACTACGGCGCGACTTGTATCTACGTGGTCGATTCCGGCGGGGCAATGAATATGAGCGATATTCGCGCCCGCTTCCGCGCCCTGAAAGCGGTGCTGAAGCCGGAGACAGAAACCGGAATGCATGCGCATCACAACCTGAGTCTCGGCGTGGCGAACTCGATTGCCGCGGTGGAAGAGGGCTGCGACCGTATCGACGCCAGCCTGGCGGGTATGGGCGCTGGCGCGGGCAATGCGCCGCTGGAAGTGTTTATCGCCGCTGCGGATAAGCTCGGCTGGCAGCACGGCACCGATCTGTATGCGCTGATGGACGCCGCCGACGATCTGGTGCGTCCATTGCAGGACCGTCCGGTGCGGGTGGATCGCGAAACGCTGGCACTGGGCTATGCCGGGGTGTACTCCAGCTTCTTGCGTCACTGCGAAGTGGCGGCGGCGCGTTATGGCCTGAGCGCGGTCGATATTCTGGTTGAACTGGGCAAACGCCGAATGGTGGGCGGCCAGGAAGATATGATCGTCGACGTGGCGCTGGATCTGCGCAATAGCAAATAAAAATGATTACGCGGCTGGCAACGTATCAGCCGCGACTCACCTGCATCGTGACCTCAGAGGTACATCTTATGACTACCCGTACCCCCACATCTTACCGCCTGACGTTAACCGTCGGGCTTTGCTTTTTAGTTGCCCTGATGGAAGGGCTGGATCTACAGGCCGCCGGGATCGCTGCCGTCGGTATCGCCCAGGCGTTTGCGCTGGATAAAATGCAGATGGGCTGGATCTTCAGTGCGGGCATTCTCGGACTGCTGCCCGGCGCGCTGGTGGGCGGCATGCTGGCCGATCGCTATGGCCGCAAGCGTATTCTTATTGCCTCGGTGGCGCTGTTCGGCCTGTTCTCGCTGGCGACGGCGATTTCCTGGGATTTCTCGTCGCTGGTGTTTGCCCGTCTGATGACCGGCGTCGGGTTGGGCGCGGCGTTGCCGAATCTGATCGCGCTGACCTCCGAAGCGGCGGGCCCGCGTTTTCGCGGTACGGCGGTGAGCCTGATGTACTGTGGCGTGCCGATTGGCGCGGCGTTAGCGGCGGCGCTCGGATTTAGCGGTCTGGCCGCCGCCTGGCAAACGGTGTTCTGGGTTGGCGGAGTGATCCCGCTGCTGCTGGTGCCGTTGTTGATGCGCTGGCTGCCAGAATCACAGGTTTATGCCCAGCAAACGCAGGTGGCCGCCGCGCCGTTGCGCGCCCTGTTCGCACCCGCTACCGCCACCGCCACGCTGCTGCTGTGGCTGTGCTATTTCTTCACCCTGCTGGTGGTGTATATGCTGATCAACTGGCTGCCGATGCTGCTGGTGGAGCAGGGCTTTCAGCCCTCGCAGGCGGCTGGCGTGATGTTTGCTCTGCAAATCGGTGCGGCCAGCGGCACGTTAATTCTTGGGGCATTAATGGACAAACTGCGCCCGGTGGTCATGTCGCTTCTGATCTACACCGGGATGTTGGCTTCGTTGCTGGCGCTGGGGACGGTGTCGTCATTGAGCGGTATGCTGATGGCTGGATTTGTGGCGGGGATGTTTGCCACTGGAGGACAAAGCGTGCTGTATGCGCTGGCTCCGCTGTTTTACAGCACGCAGATCCGCGCGACAGGCGTGGGCACCGCCGTCGCCGTTGGGCGTCTGGGGGCGATGAGCGGCCCGCTGCTGGCAGGAAAAATGTTAGCGCTCGGCACTGGAACGGTAGGCGTGATGGCAGCTTCTGCGCCGGGCATTTTACTGGCAGGGCTGGCGGTATTTTTCCTGATGAGCCGTAAATCGCAGATGCCGATCCCGACCAGTGGCTCATAAGCAATCGTTCGGTTGTATGAGTGGGGAGATACGGTTCCCACTTCCGGGTGAACGCCAGCCGGCGATGACGTTGCCAGAGTTTATGTAAAGCCTGGCAACGGAGGCGTTATGAGCTGGCGGCCCTTTTTATATTTGATAATTAACCCCCACCCGATATTAAGCGCCCGGCGCGGTCATCTGCGTCTGGTGCAGGGTTGATTTTGCATTGTGTTAACAAACGCGGTATAACACACCTTCTTTGGATGTTTAGATGTCCATACGTTTGGAAGGTTATATGCAAACAACACAACAAAATGCGCCACTGAAGCGCACGATGAAAACGCGTCACCTGATTATGCTCTCCTTAGGCGGCGTGATTGGCACAGGGTTATTCTTCAATACCGGCTACATCATCTCCACTACCGGGGCCGCGGGAACGCTGCTGGCCTATCTGATTGGCGCGCTGGTGGTCTGGCTGGTTATGCAGTGTCTGGGCGAGCTGTCGGTCGCGATGCCGGAGACCGGGGCGTTTCACGTCTATGCCGCGCGCTATCTCGGCCCGGCGACGGGGTATACCGTGGCCTGGCTCTACTGGCTGACCTGGACCGTGGCGCTTGGTTCGAGTTTTACCGCTGCCGGATTCTGTATGCAGTACTGGTTTCCGTTGGTGCCAGTATGGGTCTGGTGCGTGGTGTTCTGTGTGATTATTTTTGGCCTGAACGTTATCTCCACGCGCTTTTTTGCCGAAGGGGAGTTCTGGTTCTCGCTGGTGAAAGTGGTCACTATCATCGCCTTTATTATCCTCGGCGGGGCAGCGATTTTTGGCTTTATCCCGATGCAGGATGGCTCGCCCGCGCCGGGGCTGAGTAATATCACGGCGGAAGGTTGGTTCCCGCATGGCGGCTTACCGATCCTGATGACGATGGTGGCGGTGAACTTTGCTTTTTCGGGAACTGAGCTTATCGGTATTGCCGCCGGTGAAACGGAAAATCCGCGCAAGGTGATCCCGGTGGCGATTCGTACCACCATCGCGCGACTGATTATTTTCTTTATCGGCACCGTGTTTGTGCTGGCGGCGCTGATCCCGATGCAGCAGGCGGGCGTGGAGAAAAGCCCGTTTGTGCTGGTATTTGAGAAGGTAGGTATTCCGTACGCTGCCGATATTTTTAACTTCGTGATCCTGACAGCCATTCTTTCTGCGGCGAACTCCGGGCTGTATGCCTCCGGGCGCATGCTCTGGTCGCTGTCGAATGAACGTACGCTGCCAGCCTGTTTTGCGCGAGTAACGAAAAACGGCGTGCCGCTGACGGCGCTGTCGGTCAGTATGCTCGGCGGCATACTGGCGTTGTTTTCCAGCGTGGTGGCCCCGGACACGGTATTTGTCGCGCTGTCGGCAATCTCCGGGTTTGCGGTGGTGGCGGTGTGGCTGAGCATCTGCGCCTCGCACTTTGTTTTTCGCCGCCGTCATTTGCAACAGGGTAAGGCATTGAGTGCATTACATTATCGTGCGCCGTGGTATCCGCTGGTGCCGGTATTGGGATTTGTGTTGTGCCTGGTGGCCTGTGTAGGGCTGGCATTCGATCCAGCGCAGAGAATTGCGTTGTGGTGCGGGTTACCGTTTGTTGCGTTGTGCTATGGTGCATATTTCCTTACTCAACCCCGTAACGCAAAACAGGAGCCAGAACATGTCGCAGAATAATCCGTTACGCGCTCTCCTTGAGAAACAGGATGTCCTGTTACTGGATGGCGCGATGGCGACGGAGCTGGAAGCGCGAGGGTGTAACTTAGCCGACAGCCTGTGGTCAGCCAAAGTGCTGGTAGAAAACCCGGAGCTTATCCGCGAAGTGCATCTTGATTATTACCGGGCGGGGGCGCAATGCGCGATCACCGCCAGCTATCAGGCGACACCGGCGGGATTTGCCGCGCGAGGCCTGGATGAAGCGCAGTCGAAAGCGCTGATTGGCAAAAGCGTGGAGCTGGCGCGTAAAGCGCGTGAAGCGTATCTGGCAGAGAACCCGCAAGCGGGCACGCTGTTGGTGGCGGGATCTGTCGGACCTTACGGCGCGTATCTGGCGGACGGCTCTGAATACCGTGGCGATTACCAGCGCAGCGCCGAGGCGTTCCAGGCGTTTCATCGCCCGCGCGTGGAAGCATTGCTGGATGCCGGGGCCGATCTGCTGGCCTGCGAAACCCTGCCGAATTTTGTCGAGATTGGCGCACTGGCTGAGCTGTTGACCGCGTACCCGCGTGCGCGTGCCTGGTTCTCATTTACTCTGCGTGACAGCGAGCACCTGAGCGACGGTACGCCGCTGCGTGACGTGGTCGCGTTGCTGGCGGATTATCCGCAGGTGGTGGCGTTAGGTATTAACTGCATTGCGCTGGAAAACACCACCGCTGCGTTGCTGCATTTACACGGCTTAACGGCGCTGCCGCTGGTGGTGTATCCGAATTCGGGCGAGCAGTACGATGCCGCGAGCAAAACCTGGCATCATCACGGTGAGTCTTGTGCGCAACTGGCGGATTATCTGCCACAGTGGCAGGCCGCTGGCGCACGATTGATTGGCGGGTGCTGTCGCACCACGCCTGCGGATATTGCCGCGTTAAAAGTTCAAGTTCAGGCCCGATAAGACGTAAGCCGCCATCGGGCATTTTTTGCCGGATGGCGATACGGTATGAACCGGAAACATGGGTAACACTTTATGCCGCATCCGCCAGCACAAACATGCCGTACGGATGGATTTCGAGATAATACTGCTCGCCGACGTCCGGCTGCAGACGCGTAGCGTTGACCTGCAATAAAATCTCCTGTCCGTGCCACTCCACCGTGACCTCATATTGGGGTCCCATATACGCGACATGGCTGATCACGCAGCGCTGGCTCTCTTCGCCGCGGTCGCTGAGCGTGATCGCTTCCGGGCGCACGCCTACCATGCCCTCGCCTTGATCGCTAAAGTGCAGTGGGCGCGGCAGATGATAGCCGTAGATATCAACGTATCTGTCGCTGAAGGTGGCCGGGAACAGGTTAGAATCGCCCATAAAGCTCGCCATAAAGCGGGAGGCGGGCTGGCGATAGAGATCCTGCGGCGAGCCGATCTGCATGATGTGTCCCTTGTTCATCACCAGTACGGTATCGGAAACCGCAAAGGCTTCGCTTTGATCGTGGGTGACGTACAGCGAGGTGATATCAAACTGCTTTTGCAGCTCGCGGATCTTGTCGCGCATGCTGCGACGCAGGTTGGCGTCCAGGTTACTTAACGGCTCATCAAACAGCAGCACTTTCGGTTTGAGGATCAACGCACGGGCCAGCGCCACGCGCTGCTGCTGACCGCCGGAGATCTGATCGACAAAGCGGTCTTCAAATCCCTCCAGATCCACCATCGCCAGCGCCTCTTTGACGCGGGTTTTCACCTCCGCGCGCGACACGCCGAGCATCTTCAGGCCATAACCGACGTTCTCCCCTAACGACATGTGCGGGAACAGGGCATATGACTGAAACACCATACAGATATCGCGCTGCTGAATAGAACGATGGGTAACGTCTTCGCTATCAATGAAAATTTGTCCTTCGCTCGGTTTTTCCAGCCCGGCAACCAGACGCAAGATGGTGGTTTTACCGCAGCCGGACGGGCCGAGCAGCGTTACCATTTGCCCCTGCGGAATGGTGAGATTGATATTGTCGATAACCGTGTTGCTGCCAAATCGTTTAGTGACGTTGCGCAGTTCAACGAAATTTTTCTGAGTCATAGTGCGCTCCATTACGCCTGGTTTTTGGCTTTTGAACGGGAGGTACGTGATTCACCGATCAGCCAGTCAAAGATGAAAATAATCGCCAGCATCACCACGATTAAAATGGAACCGTAGGCAATCGCCACGCCGTATTCGCCGTCTTCTACGCGGTTCAGGATGTAGGCCGTGGCCACGCGGGTATCCGGCGTGACGAGGAACACAATGGCGCTGACGGTGGTAATGGCGCGCACAAAGCTGTAGATCAGCGCTGAGAGGATCGCCGGGCGCAGCAGCGGCAACAGGATATGCGTAATGGTGCGCAGGGAACCGGCGCGCAGACTGAGCGAGGCTTCATCCAGCGATTTATCGATTTGGCCTAAGCCCGCAATGCCCGCCCGGATACCGACCGGGACGTTACGCATCACCATTGAGATAATCACGATGGCGGCGGTGCCGGTGAGGTATACCGGGGCGCTGTTAAAGGCCAGAATGTACGACACGCCCGCTACGGTGCCCGGAACGGCAAAGCACAGCATAGTGGTGAACTCGATGGTCTTTTTGCCTTTAAAGTGCTGACGCACCACAACCCATGCGATCAGCAGGCCGAAGATGGCGGTGATCGGCGCGGCAATCCCGGCGTAGAGCAGGGTGTCGAGCAGTGAAGGCCACGCGCCGTCGCTCATTCCCTGACCGAACAGTTTGGTAAAGTTCGCCAGCGTCAGGGTGTAGTCCACGCCCCAGTTTACGGTGAAACTGCCGTAGAAAATGCTGCCGTAGAGCAGGGCGTTAAAGGCAATCCACACCGCCAGCAGCGCGACCACGCTCCATACCAGCGTTACCGGCAGCGGCTGCACGTCGCCCCGATAGGATTTACCAGAAACGGTGACGTACGAGCGTTTACCAATCCACATGTACTGCACGCAGAACACCAGCAGCGAGAACAGCAACAGGAAGGCACCCAGCGTACTGGCGGCCTGGTAGTCGAGCTGGGAGCCGGTGATGTAGAAGTAGATTTGCGTTGCCAGCACGTCGAAGTTACCGCCAAGCACCAGCGGGTTACTGAAGTCGGCCAGCGACTGCACCACCACAATTAAAAAGGCGTTTGCCAGCGCCGGTTTTAGCAGCGGGACAAACACGCCGTTAAAGGTTTGCCAGCGGCTGGCGCGCAGGGTGTATGACGCCTCCTCCAGCGACGGATGAATGGTTTTGATCGCCCCGTCGAGGATCATAAACGCCATCGGAGTGAAGGCCAGCACCTGCGCCAGCCAGATGCCGGTAAAACCGTACAGCCAGTTGGTGTTGGTCAAACCAAACCATTCGACCATAAATTCGGTGATGTAACCGGAGCGTCCCATCATCAGCGTTACACCTAAACCCACAACAAACGGCGGGGTGACGATCGGCAGAATCGAGAAAATTCGTCCGATAATGGCGCTGCGTTTCGCGATACGGGTGGTGTAGATAGCCAGCACCAGGCCAAAGAAGGTACAGCCGACGCCGACGGCAATCGACAGCATAATCGAGTTGAGGATCACCTGAATGATATGCGCCTGCGACAGCACATTCATAAACGCCAGCGGAGCAAATTCTCCGGCGTCGTTGGTGAACATCGGAATGAAAATAGCGATACTTGGCCAGACGATAAAAATACCGATCAGCGCGACAATCGCGGTGAGCGAGCCGATGACGAAACGGTCGCCGCCCAGCCATTCCAGACGGGTGAGCGCTAGGGTCATGATCGCGCCAAGTGCCACAAACAGCACGATGGTGGCATAGCCTAAGCCGCGTCCCTCAAGAGTCGCGCTGGCGACGATAAACGCCATACAGAAAAACGCCCAGCCCGCGTCAAAATAATGGCGGCTGCGCTGTTCGCGTCTGGCTTCATGGAACGGGCGCACCAGCAGCAGGCTTGGCAGCAGATACCAGAGCCAACTGATATTGAACTGTGACCAGCTGTAGGCGGCGAGAATTTCTTCGCGCGTCGACTCAAGCAGACCGTAGTCCAGGCTCCAGCTCGGCAGCAGGGCAAACGCCAGCCAGCCGAGTAAAATCCAAAGAAATATCGCATCCCGTTTTTTCACGGGATGGAGTGCAAGTGTGTGTGACATAGCGGTTCCGGTATTTCAGGCCGGATATGGCGTTGAGGCCGTATCCGGCAAATGAACGCAAATCTGGGGTTATTTACCCATCTTCACTTCGCTGACCCACTTATTGATCAGGGCTTTACGCACGTCGGTCGAGCCGTACTTATCCATGTCGTAATTGATAAGCTTCAGGTCGTCGAGCTTCAGCGAGTTAGGGGACGTCTCGGCGGTGGTGTTGGTCAGGATCTGATAGGATTTACCTTTCTTCCACGCCAGCTCCTGCGCGTCTTTCGACAGTACCCAGTCAACGAACAGTTTGGCGTTATCGAGGTTACGCGCGCCTTTCAGGATGCTGACACCGCCGATTTCATAACCGGTACCTTCGCACGGTGAGACAAGTTCCAGCGGTGCACCCTGTTCTTTTTCCAGCGAGTAGTCGTGCAAGAAACCGATGCCGATAGCCGTTTCGCCACGGGCGGCGTTACGCGCCGGGGCAATGCCGGATTTGGTGTACTGCGAGACGTTGGCGTTGAGCTGTTTCAGGTAGTCAAAGGCCTGATCTTCCCCCCACAGTTGGGCAAAAGTCGCCAGTGCGGTATAGGCGGTACCGGAGCTTTGCGGATCAGCAATCTGGATTTCGCCTTTGTATTCCGGTTTGGTCAGATCCTTCCAGCATTTTGGCACCGGTAGGTTTTTCTCTTTCAGGCGCTGGGTATTGACGCCAAAGCCCAGAATACCGACATAAACCGCCGAGGAGAGGTTGCCTTTCACTTTTGCCGGATCGCGAAACTTCTCCATGATTTGTTCGAGGTTTGGTGATTTATACGGCTGCAGCAGCCCCATTTCACCGGCCTGGGACTGTGGATCCAGCGTACCACCGTACCAGACATCCGCTTGCGGGTTTTTCTTCTCGGCATCCACTTTCGCCAGCGTACTGCCTGAGCCGTTGCGAATGAATGAAGTCTTCACATCATATTTTTCACCGAAGGCTTTGGTTTCGGTTTCGCACATTTCGTTGGTGGCGCTGCAATACACCACCAGACGACCCTGCGCCTGAGCTGCACTGCTGAAGGCTGCCAGCGTCAGAGCGGAGGCAATTAGGGTAGAGGTAAGCGTCAGTTTCATTGTTTTATCCTTTGACTGAGAGAAGGGGGAATGCCCGCAATGAGCAATGGCATCAGCAATAAACCCATAAAGACAGCGGCAACCGAGAGCAAACTGAACATTCCCGACCAGCCGTAGTGTTCTATGACCAGCGACAGCGGCCAACCCGCCAGCGCGGCCCCCAGATAGGCGAACAGCCCGAGAAAACCAGTAATTGAACCTGCCGCCGCTTTATGTCCGCATTCCACGGCCGCGAGGCCAATTAACATCTGTGGGCCAAACACAAAAAAGCCCACGGTAAAGAAACACACTGCCAGTAGCGCGTAGTGGTGCACCGGTGCCAGCCACAGCGCGGCGACGGAGACCATCAGCCCCAGTGTGAACAGCAAAATCATTGGCGCACGCTGACCGCTGAACAGCAGATCCGATCCCCATCCGGCAAACAGCGCCCCCAGCAAGCCACCGACTTCAAACAGCATTACCGTGGCATTGGCGCTGAGCAGGTTCACACCGTGGCTTTCCGTCAGCCAGATGTTGCCCCAGTCGTTGAGCGCAATGCGGATCAAATAGACCAACACATATGACACGCCGAGTAGCCAGATCATCGGGTTCTTCAGCATGGTGGTGCGTAACATTTGCCACAGTCCCATCGGCGGGCTTTGCTGCTCCTGACGCAACTCCAGCGGGTCTTGCCGCCATTCCCCAACCGTGGGTAAGCCTTCTTCCCGGGGCGTGCCTTTCAGTTGCAGGGTGAGCCAGACGCCTAACGCCATGCTGATTATTCCTGGAGTCAGCATGGCTGCCTGCCAACCCCACCAATGGGCGGCAAAGGCGCTAATCAGCGGGATGATGGCCCCACCGATGTTGATCGACATATTCCAGCAGCCCCACCAGAAGCCGCGTTCGTTGCGCGAGTACCAGTGAGTCAGTAGTCGGGCGCAGGGCGGCCAGCCCCAGCCCTGAAAAAATCCGTTCAGCGTCCAGACCACCAGGAGCAGCGTCAGCGATTCACCAAAGGCGAACAGCACGTTTAAAACGCCGGTGGCAAACAGGCCAATGCCCATAAACGCGCGCTGTCCGTGGCTGTCGTGCCATAGCCCGGCGGTGAATTTCGACAGGCCATAGGTCAGATAAAACAGCGATCCCAGCAGGCCGATATCGCCTTTATCCAGACCCAGATCCGTTTGCAGCGCCGGGAGGACGTAGTTAACGCTTTTGCGCGTCAGATAAAACGCGGCGTACCCAATCACCATACACATCAGCAGCCGGGGGCGTAGCGCCCGGTATTGTTGGTCTGTTTCGCGTGATGCACGTGCATGCATGGCAGCCTCCGTTTGTGCTGACTATAGGAAAGTGAAAGCAAAATGGGATGAGATAAAGTCCGCAGTGACTAAGACTTTTTCCTGGTTAACGGCTGATTTGTTGCAAATTTGTGGGCAGGTTAACAATTACCCGCGTGCCGTTGTTCGATTCGAGCGTCAGTTCGCCGCCAAGGGCGCTGACCCGCTCACGCATCCCCTGGATACCGAACCCGGGGATTTTCTCTGCGAGAATACCTACACCGTTGTCAGCGACGTGCAGAAACACGCGGTGTTCCTGCTGGCGCAGCGTAATCGACACTTCGCTGGCGTCGGCATGTTTACAGACGTTATTGAGCAACTCCTGCAGCAGGCGATACAGTGTGAAACGCACCGTTTCATTTTCTGGCGTATTTTCAAGCTGATAGTCAAACCAACAGCGAATGCCGCGTTCGGCAAAGGCAAATTCATTCACCAGATGATGCAGTGCATCTTTAAAGGCCAGTTCATCGAGCGCGGGCGGCCGCAGCTGGCGCAACAGTTGGCGGGTGGAGTGGTGAATGCGCCGGGCAAGGTCGTTGATCTGATTTGCCGCTTCAAGCGTTTGCTCGCGACCCGGCGCGCGCTTGACCAGTTGCGACTGAATTTGAATGGCGGTGATGTTCTGACCAATTTCGTCGTGTAGCTCCCGCGCCAGGCTTTTGCGCGTATTTTCCTCGGTGCGGATCAGTTGTTCGGTCAGCGCGCGTCGCGCTGCCAGTTCGGCTTCCAGACGCTGGCGATAATGGTGCAGGTTTTGCGCCAGATGCTGCTGGCGGCTGATAGCGATCCCCAGCCCTATGCCCAGCAGCGCCTGGGTGGCGAGGAAAATCTCCAGCTCCAGTAAATTGCTGAACCCGACGCCGATTTGCCGGGCGATGGTGATCATCATGCTGCCGAGCAGTCCGGACAACACGCCGCCCTGCCAGCCAAATTTCCACGCCATCACCACGTTCGGTAAGAACACCACGATTAGCAGCAGGCGCTCGATCTCCGGTGACAGCACCATCTGGGTACCTATGCCAATAATGAAAAACAGACTGCACCAGATGATAAGCGAGGTACGCAGGGGGGGATTGGTGGTATCCAGTCCGAGCAAATGATAGCGGTGCTGCTGGCGCAGAAATTCATAGATCAGATAGACAAACGGCGTCAGCAGCACGCCGCCGGTAAACGATGCCAGGCCAATTAACGTTGCCGGGCTTTGGATAAACGGTGAAAGCAGGAGGGTATTGAGCAATGACGTGATCGTCACCGCGGCCAGCAGCAGCGTTAAGCGCTGCCAGTAAAGGGGGAAGCGGTGCCAGTAGGACTGGCCGATACTCGCCGGGATCAGACTAATCAACGGCGCAGCCAGCAGGATATAGCCATTCACTAATTGCTCGCTGTGCAGCCAGAACAGCATCAGCACCGGCGGCAGTACCAGCGCGGGCCAGTAACGGCGAGAAAGCAGGATTAGCAGAGCGAGATAGACGCCGTGCGGCAGGAATAGCGCTGCCTGCTGGCCGTTGTGGGTCAGGTAAAACCCCAGCGTCCACAGCATCAGCCAGCCCGATCCCCAGGCCAGCAGAATAAACAGAGAAATAACCCAATGACGAAGGCTGCGTGACATTAATGCCCCGTCAGCAACTGGTGGTCGAGTGCAAAATGCACCAGATCGATGGTGCTGTGGCATTGCAGTTTGCCCAGCACGTTCGCACGATGAACGTGCACCGTTTTATGGCTGAGGTCGAGCTTGAAGGCGATCTCTTTTACGCTGTCGCCTTTGACCAGCAGATCAAACACTTCGCGCTCGCGCGGGGTCAGTATCTCCAGTACCTGCGCGGGCTGTTCGCCGCCGCGTAGCGCCCGTAGCGCGTCGGCGCACAGGTAATGCCCGCCCATACCAACCGATCGTACCGCCTGCACCAGTTCCTCCGGTCCGCAACGTTTGGTCAGATAACCGCTGGCACCGGCATCCAGTGCGCTTTGCACAAACGTGGGTGAGTCATAGATGCTGAGAATAATGGCGCGAAAACCGGGCTTCTGCGCCCGCAGTCGTTTTAACAGGCTCAGGCCATTTTCATCCGGCATGGCGATATCCATCACCGCAACGTTGACGTCATCATGCAGTAATGCAGGCCACGCCTGTGCCGCGCTGCTGTACTGGCCAGCAACGTTGAGATCGTCTTCGAGACTGAGTAATTGCGCAAAGCCGGAACGCACCACCACATGGTCATCCACCAGCACAACATGAATCATGATCTTGCTCTCTTGCCTGACAATGGCATCTATGATGCCTGCCAGCGCCGCGCTGGCAATCCCCGTGGCGCTGATATGTAACGAATGTAACAAAATCGCAATAATTTGCCGGGTGTTGTAGGACGGATAAGCGTTGCGTATCCGGCATTGATTAATGGATGGCGGCGTGAGGGCTGAGAGAATGGCTATTTCATTGGTGGTTGATTCTCCCCTATCGAGGGGGAGAGATTTAAAACTGCCAGGTGAGATCGGCGAGAATTTGCTGGCTGTGATAGCTCTCAACCGGCGTGTCATACCATTGTTTGCCGAGGGCAAGACCGAGAGTTAATTGATCGGTCAGCGGCTGATTGCGACGCAGGCTGATGCTTTTTAACGTTCCTTTTTGGGTGTCCGGTGACCAGTCATAGGTATAGGCTCCCGTTCCGCGGCTTACCCAGAGCTGCGTATTGCCTTTACCGTTCAGGTCGTTCAGGCGCAGTGAAACGATGTGGCTATAGCTTCCCCCAGCATCTTCAGTATCGTAATGCGTATAACGCCATGAGGTGATAAATGGTCCGGTATACAGAGATATTCCGCCTGAAAAAGCATTGACGTCCGTATCGTCAAAGTAGTTGGCATAGCGATAACCAAAGGTAAATACGGTTTTAGGCAGAACTTTTACGCTGATATCCTGCTGAGCATCGCGTCTGGCAAAAACGGGGGTGTTTTCGGCAATTGCCAGACCCGTTTTTGTTGATAACCACTGATTCCAGTTATACCAAACGGTCGCGCGGCCACGTAACGCGTTCCATGATTCACCGTTGTCGTAATCGCGTCTGCCTTCGGAAATATTGAAAACCGCGGCACCATCGTCAATCTGCGTCTTTAATTCGCTGAACATGACGTTACGGGTGCCATGCCCTGCCGAATAATCAGTAAAGTCGTATCCGGCTGTCAGCTTCAGGTCGGTTGCTTCAGCCGGGAGAGAAGCCGTGCTGAGTATCAACGATACAAATAAAGTCCTTTTCATTATTCTTCACCTACGAGACAGGAGATCTCTTGTTTGAGGATATATTTACCTTTTGGCAGGTTTTGCTCGATGGTTATCCGTGGGCCAATTGTGCTTTCAGCTGCGATATATCGGCCTGGTAAAATAATGACCTGAACACCAAGCCGCGCACCGGGACCGATATAACACCCTAATTTTTCGCAGCCTGTATCAATGTCTTCATCGTCCAGCCTGACATGCACGGTTTTACCATCGAGGCGATGATTGCTGGTTCTTACCTGCGCGCCCAGGTAAGCGCCTTTGCCAATAACCGAGTCAGAAATAAAGCATTGGGGACCGATGGTGGTCGTCGATTCCAATACTGCGTTTTTGATTTCGGTGCCATAGCCAATACGTACTTGATTGCCAATTAAGCAACCTGGTCGAATAAAGGCGTAATTACCAATAATGCAATCGGCCCCAATTACGACAGGCCCCTGAATAACTGCACCATGACAAATTTTACTGCCAGCACCGATCGTCACAGCTCCCGCGCTTTCATCAATAACAACGCCAGGTGCAATGGATACTGACTTATTATTCTGTTCGCTAAGCTTTAGATAGTTCTTCACCACCGCGGGTAGTTGTGGGGGGGTTATTGTTTGGCGCATCCACCACCGCGGTATAGCGTGTGGGTTTGTCACGTAGGGGTTCACGTCCAGTAAAAAAGGCAATAAGTCCATATACAATCCAAATTAAATAAGCCAGAAGTACGTAAAAAACAGAAAAAGGCGCAAGGAAAATAAGTTTCCAGCATCGGTGATACCAGGCACTAAATGCTCCAATTGAGCAAACCACTCCAACCCAAATAATGGGAAACAAGGAAAGCACAATCGCATGTGGGCCGATAGTGAGCGTGATGTGTTGCCATGTAATGAGATAGATTGCTACGCCATACAACACGACCAGCACCATTGGGAGTATGCTGAAGATGCCGAATCTGCTGAGGATGAGTGATTTATGCAGACGCATGCAAACGGCATAACCCACGATCCAGCGCCGCCATCGTTTCCATTCATCACCCAAGGTATTGCACTCCTGAGGATAAACAATGCAGCGGTTTGCCTGACGGATACAATAACCATTCGCGACCAGGGTCCAGGTCAAATCGAGATCCTCCACCTTGGTACGATCGGAAAAACCAAATTTGCGCAGCACATCAGTACGAAACATGCCGCAGGCTCCGCTAATAATAAAAGGTGCACCGCCGAGCAACTGCTGTAATGTCCGCTTCATGACGATCATCGGAAGTTTTACCGTTGCACGGATATGTGGCAGCAATCCAGCACCAGGCAGATGTGTTGAGGGGATTCCACCAACGGCATCGGCGCCATTTTCTATTTCTGCTAACATGAATCCCATACCGTCACCATCAGGAGGGACATAGGTGTCAGCATCGCTTAAAAAAACCTGCTCACAGGTAGCATAGTTTAATCCATTCATTAAGGCGCCACCTTTCCCGGTATTCTTTTGCGTCACGGTAATCAGGCGTTCTCCCCATTTTTCTTTCACTTTATGCATAATGATTTCGGTATCATCAGTGGAACCATCGTTTACACATATGACTCGATGAAAATAGGGATTTAATAACAAGTTTTCCAGCGATTGTGCCAGGCAAGGACCTTCGTTATAGGCCGGAATAATGGCGTCAATACTGTCGTTACGTAAACTAGGTTTTCGTTTTAAGGTTGTGAGGAACCAAAGTAATATACATAGGCTCATCATAATAAAAAATATTGTTTTCATATAATTAGAGAATCATTTTGTGAACAACAAAACCTTCAGATAATTCACATCCGGCCTGTTGCCCTCGGAATTGAGCTACGGTACGCAGACGTTCTGTACGCATATAATCACGTTGCTGCTGGCTTTGGTGAAATGAAAGCGCACGAAGTTTTTGAATGAAACAGTTTTCACTGACCTTTTCAAAAACTTGGGGAATAAACGTCAGCCAGGTACTGGGGGTTTCATAACCGAGAACCTGGGGAATATTTCGGCAGGCAACGATAGAAGCCTTATGTACCGCGCGATGATCCTGATGCCGGTCAGAATCATGCATAGTATAAGTTCGCACGATGTTGATTTGTTCGGGAATGTGATTTGTGATGACGTCTTCAAGTGATTTGATCATCGTATCAACAAAGTACGGTGTGCGTGTGTCCTCAAAATGAAAATGAAAAATCTGATGGCAGCCTAATGATGTTAATGCCGATTGAGATTCTGCGTGTCGGTCGGCTTTTAAAGCGCACCCTTCAGCCCCTGCGGTCATGACGACGGCAGTAACGTGATAGCCTTCTTTTATTAAGCGGGATAACGAGGCACCACATCCGAGTTCGATATCGTCCGGATGCGCACCGATTGCTAATATCCCTTTTTGGTATGATGTAACCATGATCAAATCCTTCACTTTTCTATGAGAGTGTTATCTGGGTGTTCAATGAATATAAACACAATATCTGTTTTTCAGATATTTTAAGCTCTTGTTGGAAAGACAGGATGGATTAGTGTTTGCCGTAATAAAGATATTACAGTGTGTAATTTGATTAGTCAAAAAATAATATTTATTGAAAGTTAGGATGCTTTTTCTTAATCAATAAGAAAAATGAATGCATTAATTTTTTACTGGTTTGATTTTTCTGAATGATTGATTTTTTGTAATTAGATAATGAAGTTATTAAATTGTACTGTAACTATACCTTCAAACAGAAGAATGGAATACATATGTCATTTTAGTATTCATTTATGAATAATTGATATTGATTGTAGTGATGAATTTCAGAGGGGATATTACTTTCAGAATGAATCATAAACAGCAAGACGCTGAGCGCTGGTACTCGTTAGAATCTTTAGGCTGGCGATAACAGGCCGGATGGTTTACGCCACCCGGCATGGAACAATAAAGTTAGCGCAGGATTTTTTTCTCAGCCAGATCCAGTGCGAAGTAGCTGAAGATCAGATCCGCGCCAGCGCGTTTGATCGAGCCTAAGCTTTCCAGCACCACTTTCTCTTCATCTATTGCACCCGCAAGGGCTGCAAACTTGATCATCGCGTATTCACCGCTGACCTGATAAGCGCCAATCGGCAGCTCGGTGCGCTCGCGGATATCGCGCAGAATATCGAGGTATGCGCCAGCCGGTTTGACCATCAAGCAGTCTGCGCCCTGGGCTTCATCCAGCAGCGATTCGCGGATCGCTTCCCGACGGTTCATCGGGTTCATCTGATAGGTTTTACGATCGCCCTTCAGCGCGGTACCTGCGGCTTCACGGAATGGGCCATAGAAAGAAGAGGCAAATTTGGTGGAGTAGGACATGATCGCGGTATCGGTAAAGCCCGCGGCATCCAGCGCCTGGCGAATCGCCTGTACCTGGCCGTCCATTGCGGCGGAAGGGGCGATGAAATCTGCGCCCGCAGCGGCGGCAACGACCGCCTGTTTGCCGAGATTGGCAAGGGTTAAATCGTTATCAACGCCGTGCTCGCATAATACGCCGCAGTGACCGTGCGAGGTGTATTCACAGAAGCAGGTGTCGGACATGACGATCATCTCCGGTACGGTCTGCTTACAGATACGCGACATGCGCGCCACCAGACCGTCTTCTTTCCAGGCATCGCTGCCGGTGTCATCGGTGTGATGGGAAATGCCGAAGGTCATAACCGAGCGGATGCCTGCATTAGCAATGCGTTCAATTTCGCGCGCCAGATGCTTCTCTGGAATGCGCATCACGCCGGGCATGGCCTCGATAGCTTTGTAATCGTCGAGTTCTTCTTCAACAAAGATCGGCAACACCAGGTCATTTAAGCTGAGTGTTGTCTCTTCAAACATAGCGCGCAGCGCAGGTGATTTGCGCAGGCGGCGAGGGCGTTGGATTAGGTCTGTCATGGTATGCCTGATGTTTGTGGAATCGAAGGCCGTAGTATACCCGAACCTGAGGGTGGGTGGTTTACGAAAGTTGGCGTTATATCTGGATTTTCCATCGTGGAAGGCTGAATCATTAGAGCAATTTATTCACATTTATGGCAAGTTATTTATATTCATTATTTTGCTTGTTTCTGTTTTTATTATTTTAAATATTGATGCGTTTATTTCTGTAGGGCTGGTGATAATTTCTCTTTATTTATTGTTTATTTGTTTGGGTGTGTGGTGAGTTATTTATTAATTATATGTTTCAGAGGTGTGTTGTGCAGTATTTCATTGAAAGGATAAGTATTTTTGTTTTTTGTGTCAGAGGCGGGAGTATTCGTAGTGTTGTCCGGTTTCGGACGACTAGCAAAGAATAATTGAACCTTTCCTTTGTGAAACCGCATAATCGTCCCCGCGAAACATAAAATGTTTTCTTTGCATTGATAATTGATGGATCAACTATATTACGTCCCTGAGGAGGGATGACAAATGCACACTTGGAAAAAGAAACTTGTAGTCTCACAATTAGCATTAGCCTGTACTTTGGCAATCACTTCTCAGGCGAATGCTTCTACTGATATTTCTGGAACTACGTACACAACGTTCACCCATTATAATGACGCATCACATGTTGATGACGTTTACTTCGATGGCTATGTCGGTTGGAACAATTACGGCACTGATAGCATTTATAACGGTGATATTTATCCGGTAATCAATAATGCTACTGTCAACGGCGTTATTTCTACTTATTATCTGGATGATGGACTGTCAACTAACGGCAATTATAACAGCCTGACGATTAAAAACAGTACCATTCACGGTATGGTGACATCCGAGTGTATGACCACGGATTGTACTAACCGTACGGGTACCGACTATTACTACGACCGTCTGGCAATGAACGTCATCAACTCCACTATCGATGACAACTACGAACATTATACCTACAACGGTACCTATAATGACGTGGCTGATACGCACGTTGTCGACGTTTATAACCTGGGTACGGCTATCACTCTGGATCAAGAAGTTGATCTGTCTATCTCCAACAACTCTCACGTCGCGGGTATTACCCTGACTCAGGGTTATGAGTGGGAAGATATTGACGATAATACCGTCATCACCGGCGTAAACAGCGGCGAAGTGTTTAACAACACTATCGCTGTTACCGACTCTACCCTGACCTCAGGTTCCTGGTCTGATGAAGGAAGATCCGGCTGGTTTGGTAACACCAGCAATGCGAGCGACTACAACGGTAACGGTTGGAACGCGAATGATATCGCATTGGCGGTTATTGCTAATCCCAATGCAGATAACGCGATGCAGACCACCGCCACGTTTGATAACGCTACGCTGATGGGCGATGTGCTGTTCTCCAGCAACTTTGATGAGAACTTCTTCCCGAACGGTGCTGATACTTACCGCGATACTGATGCCGATCTGGATACCAACGGCTGGGATGGTACTGACCGTCTGGATCTGACCCTGAACCACGGCAGCAAGTGGGTTGGTGCGGCAATGTCCGTCCATCAGGTTGACGTTGATGGTGATGGTGTTTACGAAAGCTATGCTGAGGGCACTGAAGCCACCGCTACGCTGATTGATATCGCTGCCAACAGCCTGTGGCCTTCTTCAACCTACGGTATCGATAGCGACACATCCTCCTATGACGAAAATGGTCATGTGGTTGGCAATACCGTTTATCAGAGCGGTCTGTTCAACGTGACGCTGAACGGCGCTTCCCAGTGGGATACCACCAAAACTTCTCTGATTGACACTTTGAGCATCAACAGCGGTTCCGTTGTCAACGTGGGTGATTCTGCGCTGGTTTCTGACTCCATCTCTCTGACCGGTGCTTCCGCACTGAACATCAATGAAGATGGTCGTGTTGCGACTAATACGCTGTCTATTGACAACAGTACCGTAACGATTGCTGATGATGTCTCTGCCGGCTGGAATGTGCTTAATGCCGCGCTGTATGCCAATACCATTAACGTCACCAACAACGGCGTTCTGGATGTGGGCAACAGCACCGGGAACGCACTGCAAGTTGATACCCTGAATCTGACCAGCTACACCGACGCTTACAACCATGTTAATGCGGGTGTTTTCGACATCAACAGCGCTAACTATGTATTGAATGCTGACCTGACCAACGATCGTACCAACGATACGCGCCAGGCTAACTACGGTTATGGCGTGATCGCGATGAACTCTGATGGTCATCTGACTATCAACGGTAACGGCGATTCTGACACCTCAGGCGATCAGTCTGAAGTTGATAACTACGGTGATCACGTAGCAGCGGCAACCGGTAACTATAAAGTTCGCATCGATAACGCCACTGGCGCAGGTTCTGTTGCTGATTACAACGGTAATGAGCTGATCTACGTTAACGACACGAACAGCACCGCAACCTTCTCTGCAGCCAACAAAGCAGACCTGGGTGCTTACACCTATCAGGCTCAGCAGCAGGGTAACACCGTTGTTCTGCAGCAGATGGAGCTGACCGACTACGCGAACATGGCGCTGAGCATTCCGTCTGCCAATACGAATATCTGGAACCTGGAACAAGACACCGTTGGTACTCGTCTGACTAACGCGCGTCATGGTCTGGTAGATAACGGTGGTGCATGGGTGAGCTACTTCGGCGGCAGCTTCGATGCGGATAACGGCAACATTAACTATGATCAGGATGTTAACGGCATCATGGTCGGTGTTGATTCCAAAATCGATGGTAACAACGCTAAGTGGATTGTCGGTGCTGCGGCAGGCTTCGCGAAAGGTGACATGAGTGATCGTACCGGTCAGGTAGATCAGGATAGCCAGACTGCCTATATCTACTCTTCTGCTCGTTTTGCGAACAACATCTTTGTTGACAGTAACTTAAGCTACTCCCACTTCAACAACGATCTGTCTGCCAGCATGAGCAACGGTCAGTATGTTGATGGCAGCACCTCTTCTGATGCCTGGGGCTTTGGCTTGAAACTGGGTTATGACCTGAAGCTGGGTGACGCAGGTTACGTAACCCCTTACGGTAGCGTATCCGGTCTGTTCCAGTCTGGTGATGACTATAAGCTGAGCAACGACATGAAAGTTGACGGTCAGTCTTATGACAGCATGCGTTATGAACTTGGTGTAGATGCGGGTTATACCTTCGCCTACAGCGATGACCAGGCGCTGACCCCGTACTTCAAACTGGCCTACGTTTACGATGACTCTAACAACGATTCTGATGTAAACGGTGATTCTATCGACAACGGCGTAGAAGGTTCTGCGGTACGCGTTGGGCTGGGTACTCAGTTTAGCTTCACCAAGAACTTCAGCGCGTACACCGATGCTAATTACCTCGGTGGCGGTGATGTCGATCAAGACTGGTCTGCAAACGTTGGTGTTAAATATACCTGGTAACAACTTTCTCGCAGAGAAATAAAAGGTAATTTAATTTAGAATAATGCCCGTCACGGATTTGACGGGCATTTATTGCAAGGAATGCGCACATGCTATCTTCAAATAAACCTCTTCTTGAGTTTGGTAAGCTTGATAAATGTTTGGCGAAATATGGTAAACACTTTGAGTGTGGGAACGAAAAAGAAATAATTTATTCCGGTGATATTAATAGTGATGATACTTTCGTTATTTTAAGTGGTGTTGTTTCCTTGCGTAGAGGGGAATGCGTACTGGTCGGGATTGCACAGGCGCCTTTTATTATGGGCCTTTCTGATGGCGTGATGAAAACAGATGTACAATACAAATTAATAACCGAAAGTAATTGTACGGGATACCACCTGCCTGCTTCGCAAACGATAAATATAATTGAACAATGCCAGCTTTGGCGTGAAGCCTTTTGCTGGTTGGCATGGCAAAACTCCATGTTTGAGTTGCGCGATCTGCAGCTGATCGGCAATAACTCCTACGATCAGATCCGCGCGACGCTGATATCCATGATGAAATGGGACGACGTACTGCGTTCGCGTATCGGCGTCATGAACTATATTCACCAACGCACGCGAATTTCACGCTCAGTTGTCGCTGAGGTTCTCGCGGCATTGCGTAAAGGTGGTTACATTGAAATGAATAAAGGCAAACTGGTGAGCATTAACCGTTTGCCTTTTGAGTATTAAGTCAGGATGCAGGAATAACCTGCGGTTTGTTCCCGCTCAGCTCTGCAACCAGATCGTTGATACCGTCGCTCATATTGGTAAAGCGGGTTAGCGGAGAGCGGGTCACCACGATAAATGCCCCGACGTTTTGCTGCGGGATCATCGCCATATAGGTAATGAAGCCGCCGCCGCCACCGGTTTTTTGAATAATTCCCGGTCGCCCATTTTTCGGCGCCATATAGACCCAGCCCAAACCCAGCGCATCGGCTCTACCCGGAACATCCATCCCTATCACTTTGGTTAACTGCGTACGCTGATAAATCAGCGTCTGCATACGGTCGGCCTGCTGGCTACGATGGTAAAAATCAGATGAGAGATACTGCTGCATCCAGCGCATCATATCGCCGGGCGTTGAATAAACACCGCCGCTGCCCATCGCCGCCAGGGTATTGTTGCAAGGACTGGCGCCTTTTTCCGCGACCATCAGGCGTCTGCATTGATCGGGGGATGGGGTAAAGGTGGTGTCTTTCATCCCCAGCGGACGGGTTATTTTTTCTTCAAACAGCTGCGGATAAGGCTTTCCGGATGCGGTTCCCAGCGCATCAGCCAGCAGGTCAAACGCCAGGTTGGAATAAGAAGCCTGCGAGCCCGGTGCGGCTTTAAGCGTGGCGGTTGAGAGATAGCTCCAACGCTGTTCACGGGTTGGCCAGACAAATACCGGGCGCTTCGCCGCGCCGCCAGGCTGTTCGCGCGGTAGCGCGCTGGTATGCGTCGCCAGATTCACCAGCGTAATCGGCGTGCCCTGATAAGTCGGCACGCGCACACCAGGCGGCGCATATTTGCTCAATGGATCGTTGAGTTTAACCGTACCCTGATCGAGTAATTTCACCAGCATTTCGCTGGTCATTAATTTAGTAATAGAGGCAATTCGAATAACGGAATCCAGCTGCGGATGAACGTTATTGCCAGGGCGTGTTTCGCCGAAGCTGCGAAATACGCGCTGGTTACCATCAATCACCACGAGCGCCATCCCCGTAGCACCACTGCCGTAAAATATATGGTCGGCATAACGATCGACGATATCAGAGGCGAAGACCGGATCGGTTATAGGCTGTGCCGCCTGGACAGATGTCAATGACGCCGCACACAGCGCGGCAGAAAAAAGCAGACTACGTTTCAACGGTGGTGTCCATGAGTTAGAGAAAGTGAAAAAGGATGTCGTGCGTATGCGTATTTATACTACTCATCGGCGTATTGCAAAGCGCTTATCAGCCAATGATAGTGTGAAAAACGTAACGATGAGTAAACGCGAGCGTTTCCCGGATTACGGATGTTCGCTTTTGTGATCTCACGCTGTGATAATCTGCACTTGCTGGAACGTTGTCGAGTGTGAAAATCACAGAAACAATTCTTCATACCCGGGTGCGAACTAAGTGCCGCGGTTTTGGTCACACTTGTCGGTTTCAGCTTGTGTTTTTGGGCGTAAGCCGTCTGGCCGCCGCACTCCACGGTGGCAAATACACAGCAGTCGTCATAACGATAAGAAGTTAGCAGGAGAGCACTATGTTTAAGTCTTTTTTCCCAAAGCCGGGGCCGTTCTTTATTTCGGCATTTATTTGGGCACTGGTCGCCGTTGTATTCTGGCAAGGAGGTGGGGGAGCCTGGGTTGCACATATTACCGGCGCGTCGGGAGACGTACCGATTAGCGCGGCCCGATTCTGGTCACTGGATTACCTGATTTTTTATGCGTATTACATTCTTTGTGTTGGTGTGTTCGCGCTGTTCTGGTTTATCTATAGCCCGCACCGCTGGCAGTACTGGTCCATACTGGGCACGTCGCTGATTATTTTCGTGACCTGGTTTCTGGTTGAAGTTGGTGTCGCCGTCAACGCCTGGTATGCGCCATTCTATGATCTGATTCAATCCGCGTTGAGTGCGCCGCATAAGGTGAAGATTGAGCAGTTCTATCATGAAGTAGGCATCTTTCTTGGCATTGCGCTGATTGCCGTGGTCATTGGGGTGATGAACAACTTCTTCGTCAGCCACTATGTATTCCGCTGGCGTACCGCAATGAACGAACACTATATGGCGCACTGGCAGCATCTGCGTCATATCGAAGGCGCGGCGCAGCGTGTGCAGGAAGATACCATGCGTTTTGCCTCCACGCTTGAAGATATGGGGGTCAGCTTTATCAATGCGATTATGACGCTGATTGCCTTCTTACCTGTCCTGGTCACACTCTCAGCTCATGTGCCGGACCTGCCAATTGTTGGACATGTTCCTTATGGCCTGGTGATTGCCGCGATTGTCTGGTCGCTGATGGGAACCGGCTTGCTGGCGGTAGTCGGCATCAAACTTCCGGGGCTGGAGTTTAAAAACCAGCGCGTGGAAGCGGCCTACCGTAAAGAACTGGTGTACGGTGAAGATGACGCTAATCGTGCGACCCCGCCGACGGTGCGTGAACTGTTCCATGCGGTGCGCCAGAACTACTTCCGCCTCTATTTTCACTATATGTACTTCAATATCGCCCGTATTCTATACCTGCAGGTTGATAACGTTTTCGGCTTGTTCCTGCTGTTCCCGTCGATTGTTGCCGGTACGATTACGCTCGGCCTGATGACGCAAATCACCAACGTGTTTGGCCAGGTGCGAGGCTCGTTCCAGTATTTGATTAACTCCTGGACAACGTTAGTAGAACTGATGTCTATTTATAAGCGTCTGCGCAGCTTTGAACGTGAGCTTGATGGTCAGGATATTCAGGAAGTTACCCATACGCTTAGTTAATAAAAAAGGAGATGTTATGTCGACGGTTTCCCGTCTTTACCCCTTGTCCGGTCTGGCCGCTCTGGTGCTGGTGGGATGTAGTAGCCAACCCGCGCAGCCGCTAAAAAAAGGGGAGAAAGCCGTCGATGTGGCGAGCGTGGTGCGCCAGAAAATGCCCGCCAGCGTGAAAGACCGGGACGCATGGGCGCAGGATTTAGCGAAGACGTTTGAAAGCCAGAAGCTGGCGCCGACGGTTGAAAATATCTGTTCGGTGCTGGCGGTCGCGCAACAGGAGTCAAACTATCAGGCGGATCCGGCCGTTCCAAACTTAAGTAAAATCGCCTGGAAAGAGATCGACCGGCGCGCCGAGCGTATGCATATCCCGCAGTTTGTGGTGCATACCGCACTGAAGATTAACTCGCCAACGGGGAAAAGCTACAGCGAGCGTCTGGATACGGTGAAAACGGAAAAACAGCTTAGCGCCATTTTTGATGATTTTATCAATATGGTACCGATGGGGCAGACGCTGTTTGGTTCGCTTAATCCGGTACATACCGGTGGGCCAATGCAGGTCAGTATCGCGTTTGCCGAGCAGCACGCCGACGGGTATCCGTGGAAAATGGCGGGAACAGTACGTCAGGAAGTGTTCAGCCGCCGCGGTGGGCTGTGGTTCGGTACGTATCATCTGCTTAACTACCCGGCGAATTACAGCGCGCCAATCTTCCGTTTCGCTGATTTCAATGCGGGATGGTATGCCAGCCGCAATGCGGCTTTCCAGAATGCGGTCAGTAAAGCCAGCGGAGTGAAGCTGGCGATGGATGGTGACTTGATTCTCTATGGCAGCAGCGAGCCGGGCAAAACCGAGCTGGCGGTACGTAAACTGGCCGGGAAGCTGGGGATGAGCGAGAGTGAGATCCACCGTCAACTGCAAAAAGGTGACAGTCTGGCTTTTGAAGATACCACTCTGTACGAGAAGGTCTATAAGCTGGCGGAAGCGAAGACTGGGAAAGCGCTACCCCGTGAAATGCTGCCAGGCATTCAGCTGGAAAGCCCGAAGATTACACGTAATCTGACTACCGCGTGGTTTGCGAAACGCGTGGACGATCGTCGGGCGAAATGTATGGGTCAGTCATCATTATGATGACGGCGGCGCCAGCGCACGAATGCCGCGATGGCGCCAAGAATCAGACTTCCGGCAAGGAAAGGGACCAGCCCAAAAAGGGTACCGACGCCTAAGCCAATTTCAACTCGTGGGCGTCCTGTCTCTTGCATTTGCAACTGCATCAGCTGTTCATAGATGCCGGGAGCGTGGGCCAACAGATTTAAAACCTGCGCGCCTGCCCAAAAGCAAAACAGCACAAATACGGCATACGCAATGTTGCCGGGCAGGGAGGAGGTATCCCGATGCTTGCCCTTAAACAGGGATTTTGAGAGCGTAAAATCAGCCATAAAGACCTCCGGAAATAACCTGCTTTTTTTGACGTGATGCCTGGAACTGACAGTGAGTCTGACAGGTGATCGGCAATGTCAATATCAGAATGATGGTAATTTCAGGTAGAGATTATTCCTGGATCTCGGTTTTTTGCTGGTTGTCACAATTACGTAACCTTAAGTGAAATCAAGTTACATTTCAGAAATTCCGCACAGGCCACAGACGTCTATGAGGAAATGTGCGAGGATGCGCTTTCACGTTGTATTTCCACCGGAGCTGTTATGAACCTGCCTGTTAAAATCCGCCGAGACTGGCACTACTATGCCTTCGCTATTGGGCTTATCTTTATTCTGAACGGGGTGGTGGGCTTACTGGGTTTTGAAGCGCAGGGATGGCAGACCTATGCGGTGGGGTTGGTGACGTGGGTGATTAGCTTTTGGCTGGCCGGATTAATTATCCGTCGCCGCGTGGAAGATGAAGAAGAAGCAAAGGATGCCCAATAGCTATCGATCAGGCATCCAGGCGGGTTTACATACTGGTTTTCAACGCGCTATCCGCCGCATGACGTTCCAGCGCCAGTTCGATCAGGCGAGTGATCAAATCGGTATAGCCTAAGCCGCTCGCCTGCCACAATTTTGGATACATGCTGATGTTGGTAAAGCCCGGCAGCGTGTTGATCTCATTGATCACAACATCGTTCTCTGCGGTTAAGAAAACGTCCACGCGCGCCATACCGGCGCAGCCCAGCGCCTGATAGGCCTGAATAGCAATGTCGCGGATCTTATCGTTAACTTCCGGTGCGATCGCTGCCGGAACAACCACTTTGGCACCGTTATCGTCAATGTATTTGGTGTCGTAAGCGTAAAAATCACTGTTCAGCACGATCTCGCCACAGGTACTGGCCTGCGGTTGATCGTTGCCCAGCACCGCGCATTCGATCTCGCGGCCCTTGATCCCTTGTTCCACCACGACTTTATGGTCGAATTCAAATGCCAGCGCGACGGCCTGATCGTATTGCGCTTCGCTGGTCACTTTACTGACGCCAACGGACGAGCCCTGGTTGGCTGGTTTCACAAACAGCGGCAGGCCAAGACGGGATTCCACCTCGGCAAAGCTGATGCGGTTGCGATTGGCGCGAGTGAGCGTAATAAATGGCGCAATGTTTAATCCGGCATCGCGCAGTAGACGTTTGGTCACGTCTTTATCCATACAGGCCGCAGAACCCAGGACATCAGAACCGACGAACGGCAGATTCGCCACGCGCAGCATACCCTGCAGAGAGCCATCTTCACCCAACGTGCCGTGTACGATCGGGAAAATAACATCGACCGTTGGCAGTGGCTGACCGTTTTGCGCATCGATCAACTGGTGCTCTTGTTTACCCGGGACCTGAGCCAGGCTGGTCGCGGAAGGACGCAGCGCAATATGCGCTGGATCATCTGAATTGAGCAGATAGTTACTGGCATCGCTAATGTGCCATTGCCCTTGCTTATCAATACCTAACAGCACAACGTCAAAGCGAGTCTTGTCGATGGCATCGACAATATTTTTTGCCGATTGCAATGACACTTCATGTTCCGCTGATTTACCACCAAATACGATTCCTACCCGCAACTTTGCCATCTTAAAAACCCATTCCATGAATGCAAAGCACATACATTACCACGACAAAACGCAGGTTTCCTCGGCTTCTGGCAGATTGTTTTGGTGGGCAACAGAGGAACAGATAAGCGCAAACGCGCAGAACGGACGCGGAGCATAAACCCCTGCTGATATTGTGGGGTTGATGTGAGGTATATCACAAATATGATGAGCGGGAAGATAAAATCCTAAACTGTGATATATCGCACCTGTGGACCCTTATTTGGCTAAGTAATTTGTTAAGCTGCTCGCAGTTTTCAGCTACTTATCGTTATGAGTCCCTATGGAATCCTGGAGAGTCAACCTCATTTCCGTATGGTTCGGTTGCTTTTTCACCGGCCTGGCAATCAGCCAAATCCTGCCTTTTTTACCGCTCTATATCTCCCAACTGGGGGTAAGCTCCCATGAAGCACTCTCAATGTGGTCTGGCTTAACGTTTAGCGTCACCTTCCTGATTTCAGCCATCGTCTCTCCGATGTGGGGGAGTTTAGCCGACCGTAAAGGACGCAAGCTGATGCTGCTGCGGGCCTCTTTGGGTATGGCGATTGCGATTTTACTGCAGGCCTTTGCCACTAACGTTTGGCAGCTTTTTCTGCTGCGTGGGGTCATGGGGTTAACGTCTGGCTATATTCCCAATGCGATGGCGCTGGTAGCCTCACAGGTTCCGCGCGAACGCAGCGGGTGGGCGCTGAGTACGCTCTCGACGGCGCAAATTAGCGGCGTTATTGGCGGACCACTGATGGGGGGCTTTATTGCCGACCACGTTGGCTTACGGGCGGTATTCTGTATTACCGCGGCTTTGCTGGTAGTGAGTTTTCTGGTCACGCTGTTCTTAATCAAAGAAGGTGTGCGCCCGACAATCAAAAAAAGCGAACGCCTGAGCGGGAAGGCCGTCTTTGCCTCGCTGCCTTATCCGGCGCTGGTGATCAGCCTGTTTTTTACTACGATGGTGATCCAGTTATGTAACGGCTCAATTGGGCCGATTCTGGCGCTGTTTATTAAATCAATGGTCCCAGACAGCTCTAATATTGCCTTTCTCAGCGGGCTGATTGCTTCGGTTCCGGGCATCTCGGCGCTGATTTCTGCGCCCCGGCTAGGTAAATTAGGCGATCGTATTGGGACCGAGCGGATTTTAATGGCCACGTTAATCTTCGCCGTCGTGTTGTTTTTCGCCATGTCATGGGTCACTACGCCGTTGCAGTTGGGGGTCTTACGTTTTCTGCTCGGCTTTGCCGACGGCGCGATGTTGCCCGCGGTGCAGACGCTGCTGGTGAAATACTCCAGCGACCAGATAACCGGGCGCATTTTTGGTTATAACCAGTCATTTATGTACCTCGGCAACGTAGCCGGGCCATTAATGGGGGCAACGGTTTCGGCAATGGCGGGCTTTCGCTGGGTGTTTATTGCCACGGCGTGCATTGTGCTTATCAACATCTGGCAACTGGCTATCGCGTTGCGACGTCGGCGCTGCGCACGCTGAGTACCTGATTAACAACGCTGCCCGTCAGCGTTGTTAATCCATCATTATGCATTTATATATCCAGGTGATTATTAATCCCCTTACCCTTTTATATGGAATAATTCTGCGCTAAGACTCCTTCTCCCTTATTTTGTGTTGTGATTGTTTTCGCAAAACGTTTTATTTCTTATGAAAATACAACTTTCATCCACTAGGCAGTTGTGAGTCTTAATGATAACGTGGCCTATATTTGGTTAAGGGAATACGTAAATGAAAAATCTCGTTACTGAGTTGTTACTTAAGCTCGCCCAAAAAGAAGAAGAGTCGCAAGAACTGACGGCGCAGGTTGAAACGCTGGAGCAGGTAATCATCGAAATGCTGCGCAATATGACGTGTAACGATCGGCAAATATTTATTCGCCAAATTGAGGGGGCTTTGGCTGGAGAAGGCCGTATGCCTGCGTTTCTGACCAACGTTCATAACGCTGGCGAGAGTGTGCCAAAAGCGTTTTGAGTAATCCGTGGTGCGTCATCCACAAATTATCATAAAAGTGTCACATCAAATACTTATAGTCGCTTTGTTTTAATTTTACCGTATTTATACATGGAGAAAATAAAGTGAAACAAAGCGCACTCGCTATTGCCCTGTTACCTTTGCTGTTTACCCCGGTTATTAATGCAGAAACCTCTGCCATAGCGGTTATGGATAATCGTGCCGCTCAGGGTGATATCACCACGCCGGGCGGCGCCCGCCGATTGTCTGCCGATCAAACGGCGGCTCTGCGCGAATCTCTGAGCGATAAACCTGCCAAAAATATTATTTTATTGATTGGCGATGGGATGGGTGACTCAGAAATAACGGCCGCGCGAAATTATGCCGAAGGCGCAGGCGGCTTTTTTAAAGGAATTGATGCTTTACCGTTGACCGGACAATACACGCACTATGCGTTGGATAAGAAAACGGGTAAACCCGATTATGTGACGGATTCTGCGGCATCCGCGACGGCGTGGACCACCGGTGTGAAAACCTATAATGGCGCGCTGGGCGTTGATATTCATGAAAAAGATCACGCCACAATTCTTGAAATGGCAAAAGCGGCGGGGCTGGCGACGGGCAACGTTTCTACCGCTGAATTGCAGGATGCTACTCCGGCGGCGCTGGTTGCCCATGTGACTTCGCGTAAGTGCTATGGCCCAGGCGTGACACGTGAAAAATGCCCAACCAATGCGCTGGAAAAAGGCGGTAAAGGGTCAATCACCGAACAATTACTGAATGCCCGGGCTGACGTTACGCTGGGCGGCGGGGCCAAAACGTTTGCGGAAACCGCTGCGGCGGGCGAGTGGCAGGGTAAAACGTTGCGTGAACAAGCCCTGGCCCGCGGTTATCAGATGGTGAGTGATACCGCGACGCTGGCGGCGATTACCGAAGCTAATCAGGATAAACCGCTGCTGGGCCTGTTCTCTGACGGCAATATGCCCGTGCGCTGGGAAGGTCCGAAAGCGTCTTATCATGGCAATCTGGATAAGCCGGTTGTGACCTGTACGCCAAATCCAAAGCGTGACGACAGCGTGCCAACGCTGGCGCAGATGACGGATAAAGCGATTGAGCTGTTAAGCAAAAATGAGAAAGGTTTCTTCCTGCAAGTGGAAGGGGCGTCAATCGATAAACAGGACCACGCCGCCAACCCGTGCGGACAGATTGGCGAAACGGTCGATCTGGACGAAGCGGTACAGCGCGCGCTTGCCTTTGCGAAGAAAGATGGCAACACCCTGGTGGTGGTAACCGCTGACCACGCACATGCCAGCCAGATTGTCGCGCCGGATACCAAAGCACCAGGCCTGACCCAGGCGCTGAACACCAAAGATGGCGCGGTTATGGTCATCAGCTACGGCAACTCTGAAGAGGAATCTCAGGAGCACACCGGCAGCCAACTGCGAATTGCAGCCTATGGCCCGCATGCGGCGAATGTGGTCGGCCTGACCGATCAAACCGACCTGTTTTACACCATGAAAGCGGCGTTAGGACTGAAATAACCCGACGCCCGGCGGCAATACTTTTGCCGCCGGGTGGTATTTTTATCGTTAGCAGCCAAACTTACCTGTGTGTTGTCGTTCAGAAAAGAAGGATGCTATGAAAATTACATTATTAATGACGCTGCTTTTTGGTCTGATTTTTTTAACTACCGTCGGTGCTGCCGAGAAGACTTTAACCCCGCAACAACAGCGTATGACCACCTGCAATCAGCAGGCAACGGCGCAGACCTTAAAAGGGGATGCGCGTAAGACATATATGAGTGATTGCCTGAAAAACAGTAAATCTGCGCCGGAGGAAAAGAGCCTGACGCCGCAGCAGCAAAAAATGCGTGAATGTAACGTTAAGGCGACGGAGCAGTCTCTGAAAGGTGATGATCGTAATAAATTTATGAGCGCTTGCCTGAAGAAATCTGCGTAGCACTTACGGGTGAGCAGGTAAAATCGCTCACCCGAAATATCATACTTCCGCTACCAGACCCCTTCCTATAATTTGGGAAATTTGTTTCAGAATATTCCCAAATACAATGAATGATGAAAACTTTTATCAAAAGAAGGTCGTCCCGAATGAAGCATTTTTATCGCTTCATCAAAATGACCACCAACGTTCCGGTCTGCGATTCGCCCGACGAATCAGGCTGCCGCGAGCGGTGGGATTGGGGGGAATGTTTTTCCCTATCGCGTCGGTATTAGTTGCTCAGCCCATTACCGGGGGCTGGTGGCTATTACTGGTGGGATGGGCGTTTGTCTGGCCGCATTTGGCCTGGCAGTTGGCCAGCAAAGCCGACGATCCTCTGCATAGCGAATTTACCAACTTAAAAGCCGATGCCATTCTTGCCGGTATGTGGATAGGGATTATGGGCGTAAACCTGTTGCCATCCACGGCGCTGCTGATGATTATCTGCATCAACCTGATGGGCGCAGGCGGGATGCGAATATTCATCGCAGGCGCCGTTTTGATGATGGTTTCATGCCTGGTGACGTTACAGTTAACCGATATCTCCGTCGCTTTTAGCAGTACTCAACTTAGCGTGCTATTGACGCTGCCGGTGCTGGTGATTTATCCGCTGCTGTTTGCCTGGGTCAGCTACCAGACGGTCATCAAGCTGGCGGAACATAAACGCCGTTTACAGGTGATGAGTACGCGAGATGGCATGACTGGGGTGTACAACCGCCGCCATTGGGAACTGTTACTGCGTAATGAATTTGATAATTGCCGCCGCTACCAGCGTGACGCCACGTTACTGATTATCGATATCGACCATTTTAAGAGCATTAATGATACCTGGGGTCATGACGTTGGGGATCAGGCGATTGTCGCGCTGACCCGCCAGTTGCAGATGACCTTACGCGGTAGCGACGTGATCGGGCGCTTTGGCGGTGATGAGTTTGCGGTGATTATGTGCGGCACGCCGGCAACCAGCGCGATTGCGGCGATGTCTCGCGTTCACGAACGACTTGGCCAACTGCGTTTATCCTGCGCGCCGCAGGTTGCTCTGCGGATCAGCGTGGGCGTTGCGCCGCTGACCGCAGAAACCGAGCATTATCGAGAATGGTTAAAGTCGGCGGATATGGCGCTCTACAAAGCAAAGAATTCCGGACGTAACCGCACTGAGGCGGCGGCCTGACGTCCGGCGGTGTTAACTCAGGAGCGGCTGAGTTTTTCCGACTGCTCCATGCACTTAATCATCGCTTCAATCACTGATGAACGGAAACCACGTTCTTCCAGGACGCGTACCGCTTCAATGGTGGTTCCGCCAGGCGAGCACACCATATCCTTCAGTTCTCCGGGATGTTTACCCGTATCCAGCACCATCTTTGCCGACCCCATTACTGCCTGCGCCGCGAATTTATAAGCTTGCGCGCGAGGCATGCCACCCTGCACGGCGGCGTCCGCCATTGCTTCAATAAACATAAAGACATAGGCCGGTGCTGAACCACTGACGCCAACGACCGGATGAATCATTGCCTCCGCAATGACTTCCGCTTCGCCAAAGCAGCGGAAGATATTCAGCACGTCGGCGGTGTCTTCTGGCGTGACTAAGGCGTTCGGTGTGACGGAGGTCATTCCGGCATTCACCAGTGACGGCGTGTTTGGCATCGCGCGAATGATTTTACGGTCATGGCCCAGCGCGCGGGCGAGCTGATCGAGGGTGACGCCAGCGGCAATCGAGACGACCAGGGAGTCTTTGTTCAGGCTGGAGGTAATTTCGCTCAGCACTTTAATCATGATGCCTGGTTTTACGGCCCCAAAAACGATGTCAGCGATTTGCGCGACCTCTTGCGCAGACTGCGCCGCATTAATACCGTACTGGTCGTGCAATGCAGCGACTTTATCGGGGGAAGGGGTGTAGACCCAGATTTGTCCGGGGAGAACCTGGCCGCTGGCGATCATGCCGCCAAGTATCGCTTTGCCCATATTACCGCAGCCGATAAAACCGATTTTCTTGTCCATTTTGTCACTCCCTATGCGTGATATTCATTGTTTTACCTGGGAAAGCTAAGCTTAGCGCGGATTGAATATGTGCAGAAGGATAAACAGCACTTTGCCTGCAAGTAAAAGCACGCGACAATGTGCAACTGCACATCAGTGGGGAGAAATTATGACAATATGGGTGGATGCCGATGCGTGTCCGAATGTGATTAAAGATATTTTGTACCGCGCTTCTGAGCGCATGCAGATGCCGCTTATTTTGGTAGCCAACCAAAGTTTGCGCGTCCCGTCTTCGCGGTTTATCCGCACATTACGTGTTCCCGCCGGGTTTGACGTGGCGGATAACGAGATTGTACGTCAGTGTAGTGCCGGTGATTTAGTGATAACAGCGGATATCCCGCTGGCGGCAGAAGTCATTGAAAAAGGTGCGGCGGCGCTTAATCCGCGCGGTGAACGTTATACCGAAGCCACGATCCGTGAGCGTCTGATGATGCGTGATTTTATGGATACGCTACGCGCCAGCGGTATTCAGACCGGCGGGCCGGACAGCCTTTCACCACGAGACAGGCAGCATTTTGCTGCTGAGCTTGATAAGTGGTGGCTGGAAGTACAGCGCAGAAAATAAAACGTGTAATTTATTATTTACACTTTATTCATGGTGAATTCTTGTTATAGTAGGAGTTAATAGGTATCTCTACCCTGTATGTAATTTTTTCTTTACGTTTTGGCGATGTACTAGTTTGGTGATATGATTATATCTTTAACCGCATCAGATCCCGCTCGCTCGCGGCTCCCTGGGGAATTTCTGTAATGACGCAACCTCTTTATCTTGTCGGCCCCCGGGGGTGTGGTAAGACAACTACCGGTATGGCGCTGGCGAAGGCTATCGATTTCCAGTTTGTCGATACCGATCGCTGGTTGCAATCGCACGTGCAGATGACCGTGGCGGAGATCGTCGAAAGGGAAGGATGGGAAGGGTTTCGTGCCCAGGAGACGAGCGCTCTGCAGGCCGTCACAGCCCCGGCAACGGTTGTTGCGACCGGCGGCGGCATCATTCTTACCGAATTTAATCGTCATTACATGCGCAGCCACGGCGTGGTTATCTATTTAAGCGCACCGGTATCAGTACTGGTTGATCGTCTGGAGGCCACGCCTGAAGAGGGATTGCGCCCAACCTTAACCGGTAAGCCGCTGACTGAAGAGGTGCAGGAAGTGCTCGCTCAGCGCGATGTTCTGTACCGTGAAGCTGCGCACTACATCGTTGATGCCACCCATAAACCTGCGCAGGTGGTGGAAGACATTCTTGAGATACTGGCGCAGGCAGCGCCACGGTTACAGGGCGGTGTCTATACTTAATGTTCATCCAGTGAAAAGGAAGAACTATGCCGACAAAACCACCTTACCCACGTCAAGCGAACATTGTTACGGTTGAAAAGGGGACGCCAGGCCAGACGGTAACCTGGTATCAACTTCGAGCCGATCACCCTAAACCGAATACGTTGATCAGTGAGCATCCTTCTGCGCAGGAAGCCATGGATGCCAAAAAACGCTACGAAGACCCCGATAAAACCTGATATTAAGCACCGTCCTGGCACGAGTCTGAAAAGTGCCACGACGGGCGTTTATCACATTTTCTTAAATTTCGCCGTATACCGTTAAAATTGAAAATTAAGCAATAACAATCCAGTACCGGAATGATTTGGAATCTTTACACAATACACCGCCGATCAGCTGCTACGCTTTTGAGCATTTGTAGCGCAGGTCAGCGCCCGGCACTTGCCCGGGATTTCACAGCAAAGTAAGAAGATGGTGGAGCAACAAATGAGTGCGTCGTTGGCTATCCTCACGATTGGCGTGGTGCCGATGTGTGAGGTGTTACCGCTCCTGACGGAATATATCGATGAACAGCACATTACTCACCACAGTCTGCTTGGACAGATGCGGCGAGAAGATGTGATGGCTGAGTACGGCGTTTCGCCCGGTGACGAGCCTTTATTAACGCTGCTCAGCGACCACCAACTTGCGCATGTCTCACGCCAGAAGGTAGAGCGCTCGCTGCAAAGTATCGTGGAGGTGCTGGATAACCAGGGCTTTGACGTGATCCTACTGATGAGTACCGCCTCAATCGCTCGCCTGACCGCCCGCAATAGCATTCTGCTGGAGCCGTTACGTATTATCCCCCCGCTGGTGGCCTCGATTGTCGATGGGCATCAGGTCGGGGTTATTGTCCCCGTCACCGAATTGCTCAAAGCCCAGACGCAAAAATGGCAGGTGTTACAAACTCCACCAGTGTATGTCGTGGCGAATCCGATCGAAGGTACCGAACAACAATTGATTGATGCCGGGAAAGAACTGCTGGAGCAAGGCGCGGATGTGATCATGCTGGATTGTCTGGGGTTCAATCAACGCCATCGCGATTTACTGCAAAAATCGCTGGATGTCCCGGTTCTTCTGTCTAATGTGTTGATTGCCCGACTGGCTTCGGAGCTGTTGGCGTAATTTTGCGTGACAGGTGGAACGTCAGCCCCCTATATTGGTTCTCAACTTAATCACGAGATAGGGCCAGTTGTATGCTTCAAAGTAATGAATACTTTTCCGGCAAAGTAAAATCGATCGGTTTTACCAGCAGCAGTACTGGCCGCGCCAGTGTTGGCGTGATGGCTGAAGGCGAATATACCTTTAGTACTGCGGCGCCTGAAGAGATGACTGTCGTTAGCGGCGCACTGAACGTGCTGCTGCCGGGGGAAACTGAGTGGAAGGTGTATGCCGCAGGGGACGTGTTCAACGTACCGGGCAACAGTGAGTTTCATCTGCAGGTGGCAGAGCCAACATCCTATCTTTGCCGCTATCTGTAAGCATAGAAATGACGAATGGCGACATTATGCCGCCATTCGGTAAGTACGGCTTAACGTTGCGCTTCGCCGCCTAATCCTTCCACCAGACTTTTAATCAGCGCCGCCAGTTCACCCGTCATCAGGATGAAATCGGCATCAAAACGCTGAGCATAATCTTCGCGGTCAATATCTTCGTTCTGATCGCGCAGCTCGTCGCTAAACTTCAAACGCTTAATAGAGCCGTCGTCACACATCACGAACTGAATGCGCTGCTGCCAGTCGAGGGCCAGTTTGGTGACCAGTTTGCCCGCTTCGATATGCACGGCGATTTCGTCGCAGACCAGATCCTGCTTTTTCGCGCGGATCACGCCGCCGTCTTCAAGGATCGCTTTTAGTTCGGCTTCATCCAATAACTGGAATCCCTGTGCCGTTGTGCCGGAGCGAACCCATTCGGTCAGCGTCAGCTCAATGGGGTTTTCCATCGTCAGCGGAACGACCGGCAGCGAACCGAGACTCTTACGCAGCAGCGCCAGCGTATCTTCGGCTTTCTTCGCACTCGCGCAATCAACCATAATCAGATCGTTGACGGTATCGATCCACATCATCGTCTGGCTGAAACGGCTAAAGGCGCGCGGCAGCAATGAGTGCAGAACTTCATCTTTCAGCGAGTCTTTTTCGGTCTTCTTGAGTTTGCGACCTTGCTCAGCTTCCAGTTTGAAAATTTTGGCTCCCAGCGCCTGTTTAATAACCGGCGACGGCAGAATTTTTTCTTCTTTGCGGGCGCAGATAATAATTTGGCCATTGGCGGTATGCGTTAATGCATCGCTGTGCGATCCCATCGGCGGAACCCAGCCCATTTTTGCCATATCCTGGCTACCGCAAGGGGTGAACGTCATTGATGCCAGCTGTTTTTCCATCTCTTCGGCACGCAAAGAAACATCGCGGCTAAGACGGTAAACCATTAAATTTTTGAACCACAGCATGATAATTTCCACGGCCTTGTCGTTAAATCCAGCGGGCATGATAGCGAATTGTCGCTATGCTTGCATTGTTAATCGGGAAGAGGAGCAAACAGTGCGTATAGGTATCGATTTAGGCGGTACGAAAACGGAAGTTATCGCGCTTGGCGACGCAGGCGAACAGCTTTTTCGCCATCGCCTGCCCACGCCGCGTGATGATTATCGGCAAACGATAGAAACCATCGCCGCGCTGGTGGAGATGGCGGAAAAGGCTACCGGGCAGTCGGGAACCGTCGGGATGGGCATTCCCGGTTCAATTTCGCCCTACACCGGAGTGGTGAAGAATGCCAACTCGACCTGGCTTAACGGGCAACCTTTTGACAAAGACCTGAGTACGCGTCTGAATCGCGAAGTGCGGCTGGCAAATGATGCCAACTGCCTGGCGGTTTCTGAAGCCGTTGATGGTGCAGCGGCGGGGGCGCAAACCGTGTTTGCGGTGATTATCGGTACAGGATGTGGCGCTGGAGTGGCGCTGAACGGCCGAGCGCACACGGGCGGGAACGGTACTGCGGGCGAGTGGGGGCATAATCCGCTGCCGTGGATGGACGAAGACGAACTGCGTTATCGGCAGGAAGTGCCCTGCTATTGCGGCAAGCAAGGCTGTATTGAAACCTTCATTTCCGGAACCGGTTTTGCCACCGACTACCAGCGTCTGAGCGGTAAGTCGCTCAAGGGCAGTGAAATTATCAGTCTTGTTAATGCCCGGGATGCCCAGGCGGAACAGGCGTTGAGTCGGTACGAGCTGCGTCTGGCGAAATCACTGGCGCATGTGGTGAATATTCTCGATCCGGACGTAATCGTGCTGGGCGGCGGAATGAGCAATGTCGACCGACTGTATCAAAACGTGCCAACGTTGATTAAACAGTTTGTCTTTGGCGGCGAGTGCGAAACGCCTCTACGCAAGGCGCTGCACGGTGACTCCAGCGGCGTGCGCGGCGCGGCCTGGTTGTGGCCGCAGGAGTAATGTTCGCGCTGCCGGGTAGCGCAGAGGCTATCCGGCAGCGGGAGTCATCCGGGATACGCTGCGCTTCAGGCGACCATAGAGCAGCAGCGACGACATCGCAGAAAACGACAGCAGCGCCGCCGGCAACGTCACGTAGTTGTAGGCAAAGCCCAGCGTCAGCATCATACCACCGCACCAGGCGCCAATCGCGCTGCCGAGATTAAAGGCAATTTGCCCCCCAGCCGCACCCAGCAGCTCACCCCCTTTAGCATTTTGCAGCAGCAAAATTTGCAGCGGCGCCGACAGGGCAAACAGGCCCGCGCAGCAAATAAAGGCGAAGATCAGCGACGCGGCTTTGATCCCGCCAAAGGCAAAGAGCAGCAGCAGAGCCAGCACAATTACAAAGTCGGTTATTACCGCAATACGCAGCGGCGTATAGCGGCCAGAAAGGCGACCGCTCAGCAGATTTCCCAACACCATCCCCAATCCCACCAGCATCATGATGAAGGTCATCAGCGCTTCGGAAAAGCCGGAGATGAACATCATGTACGGTTTGACGTAGCTGAACCAGGCGAAAACCCCGGCGTTACCAAACATGGTGGCGGAAAAGATGAGCCACGGGGCGGGGGTTTTCAAAAAGTGAAATTGTTCGCGCAGTTTCCCTTTTGCTTCATCGCTGATGTTGGGTACCCAAAAAGTTATCGAGACCATCACGGCGATATTAAAGACGGCTATCAGCAGAAACGTGTAGCGCCAGCTAAATTCCTGGCTCAGCCAGGTGCCGATGGGAATGCCAATCAGATTAGCAACGGTCATACCCGAAACCATGCCCGCGACGGCGGCGGTGACTTTTCCCGGACGGGCCAGCTTCGACAGGATAATCGCGCCAACGCCAAAAAAAGCGCCGTGTGGAAAGCCGGAAACCAGCCTGCCCACCGCCAGCATTAAATATGAGGAGGAGAGGGTGAAGATGGCGTTGCCGATCACGCACAGCGTGACCAGAAACAGCAGAATATGCTTGAGAGAAAAGCGGTTGGAAAAGGGCGCAATAATAGGTGCGCCCAGCACCACGCCAAAAGCGTAAAACGAAATCATATGGCCAGCGGCAGGGATGGAAATTCCCACGTCCCGCGCCAGCTCGGTGAGTACACCCATGATGCCAAACTCGGCCATGCCCAGCCCAAATGTCCCCAGAGCTAAAGAGAAAATGACTTTTTTCATACCACCTGCCAACAAGAAAGACGCACGATGTGCGCCATAGCGGCGAACGTTCGCCGCCAATAGAGATAGCTTGCGGATAAGCGAAGTGGAATGCCATTTCATATCCGTCTTTGTGTATTCACGATCGTGCTATGTGCCGTGCCGGATAGCGCTGGCGCATATCCGGCCTCCAGGAACTGAGATGCTATCAGGCATCAACTGCAAACATTTTATCGAGTTTGCTGTAGCCCAGTCCGTTGATTTTTTTGACCTTGATCTGCACCGGAATGCGTTCTTTCATCGCTTCAACGTGGCTGATGACACCAATGGTTTTGCCAGTGGCGTTGAGCGCATCGAGCGCATCCAGGGCGGTATCCAGCGTTTCGCTGTCCAACGTGCCGAAACCTTCGTCGAGGAACAGGGAGTCAATTCGCGTTTTGTGGCTGACCAGATCGGACAACGCCAGCGCCAGCGCCAGACTCACGAGGAAGCTCTCGCCGCCGGAAAGCGTACGCGTGTCACGCACGGCATCGGCCTGCCAGGTATCAACCACTTCCAGCTCCAGCGCTTCGCTGGCCTTGCGCTGCAACAGATAGCGACCGTGCAGACGGGTCAACTGGTTGTTGGCAAGCCAGACCAGATTATCCAGCGTCAGCCCCTGGGCAAACTTGCGGAATTTATCTCCCTCTTTCGAGCCGATCAGCGCGTTCAGATAGCCCCAGTCTTCGACCTGCTGTGCGACTTTTGCAATCTCGAGCATCAGCGCCTGCTGCTGCTGGCGGTTTTCTCCATCCTGCTTGAGCTGCTGGCGAATTTCGCCCTGACGAGTGGTGTTCTCCCGTAGCTGCTGGGTGAGTTGCGCCAGCGCGTCGTGAAGATGTTGCACGGTGAGCGTGAGATCCACCCCGGTTGGTAGCTGTTGTTGATGAGTCGCCAGCGCCTGCTGCGCCTGATTAAGCAGCGTTTGCGCCTGCTGTCGCTGGCCTTCCAGTGATTGCTTCAATTGTTCAAGGCGGTTAAAGGTCTCTTCATCCAGCAGGGCGGCAACAAAGGCGTCGCGATCGGCAAAGATGCTGGCCTGCAATGCGGTATCAAACTGCGCCTGAATTTCTGCAGCGCGCTGAACCTCCTGCGCCTCCTGCTGCTGTAAGGTTTGCCACTGCCCCTGTAAAGAGAGGCAATCGTCGTGCACCTGCCGCCAGTTTTCCAGCGACAGATTCTCAATGTTTTCACCAAGCGCATCGGTTTCAGGCAGCGTTTCCAGCACCGGCGCAAGCTGGGCGATTCGAGCCTGTAATTCAGTCAGTTCGTTCTGGCGCAGCTGCCACATTTGCGCTTCGTTCGCCCGCTCGCTCAGCCATGAGGCGACTTCACCCTCGGCCGGAAGGGACAGACCATGACGGGCCAGCTCGGCGGTTAACGTTGCCTGACGCTGGTCAATATGCTGCTGGAGCTGAGTAATCTGCTCTGTGTGTGCGGTGATTTGCGCCTGCAGGGTATGACGCAGACTCAACTGGTGAAGCTGCTGCTCGTGCTCTTCCTGGGCGGCAAGCCACGGGGCGATGTCATCCTGCGGTTGCAGCGTCACGTTGAGGCTGGCGGTGACGGTCTGCCACTCTTGAGTAAGTGCTTGCTCTTCCTGAGAAAGCGTTTGTACTTCGCGTTCATCGCGCTGAAGTTGCTGGGTTATCGCCTCAAGTTGACCGCGTAGCGTTGAACCCTCATCGGCCAGCGTTTTGACCTCTTTTTCCAGCGCTTCACGCCGTGTCTGATTCACACTCAGTTCGAGCGTTTGATAGCGCTCAATCGCCGGGTGCGTGGTGGAGCCGCAAAGTGGGCAAGGCATGCCGGATTGCAATAGTGCCCGCTGGCTTTCCAGATCTTTGATCCGGGCTTCCTGCTCGCAAATGATTCTCACATCGGCAAGCTGCTGATTTTTATCTTTATAGCGCTGACGCTTTTCTGTAAGCACCGCATTGCGCTGGGCCAGCTCCTGCTGACGCTGCACAAGCGTGGCGCGTAGCTGCGCCAGTTGCTTTTGCTTCGGGGCGATTTGCCCGTGCAGATTACTCAGCCGCTGGCGTAACGGACGAAGCTGCACATGTTGCGCCAGCGCTTCCGTTACCTGTTGTGCCGAAAGGGTCAGCGTGGGAAGCGCCAGCGCATCGAGCTTGCGCGTGTCGTTCTCCCGCAACTGCTGCCACTGGCGCAGTTGGGCGCTGGCGTCGGACTGTTGGGCCAGTAGCGCTTTCCATCCTGCCAGTTCGCTACTCCACAAACGGAAGCGGTCATGTTCCTTCAACCAGTCGGTTAACGTTTGCTGTCCGGCGAGCATAGCGGCTGACTGCGTTTGTGCCTGCTGACGAATACGTCCGCGCAGCGCTAAGCTGCTTTGTAAGCGAGCATTCACTTCCTGAATCTTCTGTCGCGTACGGTCAATCGTAGCCGTTTGTTCCTGGATTCGCTCCCAGTGTGGGCGTAACGCTCTGGCCGGGAGTGCCAGACTCAGCGCCGCCAGTTGCGGCTGCGCCTCTTCCTGCGCCTGAAGTGCAGCCTGTAATGCCTGCTGGTGGCGGTTTATCTCCGCCTGTAGCTCATTTTGCCGCATGAGCCAGTTGAGGTGCTGCTGCTGGGCTTGTTGGCTGGTAAGGTATTGTTTTTCTTCGTCAGTAAGTACCTGCAAACTTTCTGTCAGAGATTGCAGCTGTTCTGGCGCTAACAGCGCAACACCGCTGGCCTGGGCCTGCAGTTTTTCCAGTTCCGTACGCGCTGATTTGTGCTTTTCAAATACCATGGCGGAGATTTGGCCGTAGATCTCAGTGCCGGTCAGCTCTTCCAGCAGCTCGGCGCGTTCTTTCGGTTTGGCATTGAGAAATGCGGCAAACTGCCCCTGAGACAGCAGCATCGAACGGGTAAAACGTCCGTAATCCAGCCCGGTAAGCTCGGCGGTCATCTCCAGCTTATCTTTGACCTTATCGGCGAGGATTTTACCGTCGGAGCAGCGGGCCAGCTCTACGCGAGGGACCTGCAGATTGCCCTCCGGCTGATTGCGTGCCCGGTTCTGGCTCCAGAATGCGCGGTAGGCTTCGCCCCGCACCTCAAACTCGACCTCGGCCAGACACTCCGCGGTGTCGCGGGTCATCAGGTCGTTTTGCGACTGTGACACGGTATTCAGGCGCGGCGTTTCGTGGTACAGCGCAAGGCAAATTGCGTCCAGCAGGGTCGTTTTCCCCGCGCCCGTTGGCCCGGTGATAGCGAACAACCCGTTGCTGGCAAACGGTTCTGCCGTAAAATCGACTTTCCATTCTCCCTTCAGGGAGTTGAGGTTTTTCAGGCGCAGGCTGAGAATTTTCATGCTTCAGCCTCCCCGGCAAGCGTTTGTAAGGTTGCGCTAAACAGCTGGTTAAGCCGTTCACGCTGCGGTTCTTCGAGTTCTTCCAGCGCCAGGCGGCGGTCAAAAACCTCTGCCACGCTCAGCTCGCTTAACGTTTCACGTCGTTCATTGGCCATAATGCGTTCGCGCTGTTCCCGACTGCGGCGCACCAGTAGCACTTCTACCGGTAAATCTTCGGTTAAGGCCTGGATCTTACGTTGCATATCATGCAGGTAGTCGTCGGTGGTGATTTCAATATCCAGCCACACCGGTGGCTCTTGCTGCACGCCGCGCCACTGCTCAAGCTGGGTAGTAATGGCGGCTAAATCACCTTTCAGTACCGCAAGCTGCTGCGTAACCGGCACGGTGAGATTTTCAACGGCGCTGAGTTTCCCCGCGTCAAAGCTCACCAGATGTACACATTTGCTTTTGCCACACTCGTCAAAACTGAGGGCAATCGGCGAGCCGCAGTAGCGAATATGTTCCGTGCCGCCGATAACCTGCGCCCGGTGAATATGTCCCAGCGCGATGTAGTCTGCCGGTGGGAAGTTTTGCGCCGGGAAGGCGTCCAGCGTACCGATATAAATGTCACGTACGGCGTCGCTTTTACTGGCTCCGACGGTGGTCAAATGCCCGGTCGCAATGATGGGAAGATTGTGGTCGCCGCGCAGCGTGCAGGCATCCTGATACTGCTGCTGATAATAATCGGTGATTGCGCCCAGTAAATGCTGCTGTTTTTCTTGTCCTGTCAGCCCGGCCTGGCTGGTGATGATGTCGCGCGGACGTAAAAAAGGCACCGGACACAGGATCGCCCCCGGTGTACCGTCGCGTAGCGGCAGTATCTGCGGCCCATGGCCAGCGCTGGCAATCACCGTTGTGTTGAGAAACGCCAGAATATCGCGGGATTCATTGAGCGTGGCGACGGAGTCGTGGTTGCCTGCCAGCACCACCAGATGACAGCCGGTTTGCTGCAGATTGACGACAAAACGGTTATACAGCTCACGGGCATAGCTAGGCGGTGAGCCGGTATCGAAAATGTCGCCTGCCACAATAATGGCATCCACCTGCTGGGATTGTGCCGTTTCCAGCAGCCAGTCGAGAAAGGCCTGATGCTCGGCGGCGCGGCTCTTGCTGTAGAAATTTTGGCCCAGATGCCAGTCAGACGTGTGAAGGATGCGCATAAGAGTTCCATGACGGTAAAACAATGGCGGGGATTATAACCCTTCACGAGTGGGAATATCTTGTCTCCGGGCTGTCATAATTCGCCGGGCTGCGTTAAACCTGGACTATCTTTTCATAAATCTGTCATAAAACTGACGCATAATGGCACTGTATTGATGGCAAACGATTTAATTACAAACAGGGCAAATCATGGCGAGACGTATTCTGGTCGTAGAAGATGAAGCTCCAATTCGTGAAATGGTCTGCTTCGTGCTCGAGCAAAACGGATTTCAACCCGTTGAAGCCGAAGACTATGACAGTGCTGTGAACCAACTTAATGAACCCTGGCCGGATCTCGTCCTGCTTGACTGGATGCTTCCAGGCGGCTCGGGTCTACAGTTTATTAAACATCTCAAGCGCGAAGCGATGACGCGGGATATCCCGGTGATGATGCTGACGGCGAGGGGGGAAGAGGAAGATCGCGTCCGGGGGCTGGAAACCGGCGCGGATGACTATATTACCAAGCCTTTTTCTCCCAAGGAGCTGGTGGCGCGTATTAAAGCAGTTCTGCGTCGTATTTCACCGATGGCGGTGGAAGAGGTTATAGAAATGCAGGGGCTAAGCCTTGATCCCACCTCGCATCGCGTGATGACCGGCGAGGATCCGCTGGATATGGGGCCGACCGAATTCAAACTGTTGCACTTCTTTATGACTCATCCCGAGCGTGTCTACAGTCGCGAGCAACTCCTTAATCATGTCTGGGGAACCAATGTGTACGTGGAAGACCGGACAGTGGATGTGCACATCCGCCGCTTACGTAAGGCGCTGGAGCACAGCGGACACGATCGTATGGTGCAGACGGTTCGCGGGACGGGATATCGTTTTTCAACCCGCTTCTGACTGACAAGAATCAGGGCCTGAAGGATTAGGCCGTATAGGGAGTAAGACGTTTGCTAGAACGATTGTCATGGAAAAGGTTGGTACTGGAGCTGATCCTGTGCTGCATACCGGCATTTATCCTTAGCGCTTTTTTCGGTTACCTGCCCTGGTTTTTACTGGCGTCGGTAACGGGCCTGCTTATCTGGCATTTCTGGAATTTATTACGTTTGTCCTGGTGGCTATGGGTCGACAGAAGCATGACGCCGCCGCCGGGGCGAGGCAGTTGGGAGCCGTTGCTGTACGGGCTGCATCAAATGCAACTGCGCAACAAAAAGCGCCGTCGTGAACTGGGTAATCTGATTAAACGTTTTCGCAGCGGGGCGGAATCGCTACCCGACGCGGTGGTGCTGACCACTGAAGAAGGCGGTATCTTCTGGTGTAACGGACTGGCCCAGCAGGTTCTGGGACTGCGCTGGCCGGACGATAGCGGGCAAAATATTCTTAACCTGTTGCGCTACCCGGAATTTACACAATATCTGAAAACGCGCGATTTTAGCCGACCGATCAATCTGGTACTCAATACCGGACGGCATCTGGAAATTCGCGTGATGCCCTATACCGATAAGCAACTGCTGATGGTGGCGCGCGACGTTACCCAGATGCATCAACTGGAAGGTTCACGACGTAACTTTTTCGCCAACGCCAGCCATGAACTGCGTACGCCTCTGACGGTGTTACAAGGGTACCTGGAAATGATGCAGGAGCATCCGCTGGAAGGGACGACGCGTGAAAAAGCGCTGCATACCATGCGTGAACAAACGTATCGCATGGAAGGGCTGGTGAAACAGCTGCTGACGCTGTCAAAAATTGAGGCTGCGCCGACGCTACTGCTGAATGAGAAGGTCGATGTGCCCATGATGCTGCGCGTGCTCGAACACGAAGCGCAAACGCTGAGCCAGCAAAAACATACGTTTACCTTTGATGTTGATAACAGCCTGAATGTGCGGGGTAACGAGGAGCAGTTGCGTAGCGCTATCTCGAATCTCGTCTACAACGCGGTGAACCATACGCCAGCGGGAACGCACATTACCGTACGCTGGCAGCATGTGGCGTCGGGGGCGGAGTTTTGCGTGGAAGACAACGGTCCAGGCATTGCCGCCGAGCATCTTCCACGCTTAACCGAACGTTTTTATCGTGTGGATAAGGCGCGATCGCGGCAAACGGGCGGCAGCGGACTTGGTCTGGCCATCGTTAAGCATGCGCTGCATCATCACGACAGTCGCTTGAATATCGAAAGCGAACCAGGCGTTGGGACGCGATTTAGTTTCGTGATCCCGGAACGTTTAATTGCCAAAATTAACGGTTAAGGCGCATTCGTAAGATAATCTTTCCAAAAGCCAGCGCAAGCTGGCTTTTTCTATGCGGTCAATATAACCATCCTGAATTTTACGACGTTTGGTTGTTTTTTGTTCGAACTATTACCCATACCTTTTTCCATGAAATGGTGTTTTGTGCTAACCCCATTTTTCATATCGCTATATTGTTCTGGTTTTTGGATCCCACCTTGCTTTAAAACGTTATAAGCGTTTAAATTGCGCTCCAGGTGCTGTCATACCGACTGCATTTACGCGGTAAATCGAAAAACTATTCTCCACCGCGCCAGTCTGGGAGTGTTTCCCGCTGGAATTGAGCAAAAATGCCGCTGTATTGTCCCCTAGGGAAAGGCAAAAATTTATTATTTTCAACACCACATCCACAGGCAGTAAGACTTTATGACCCATCAGTTAAAATCGCGCGATATTATCGCTTTGGGATTTATGACATTTGCACTGTTCGTTGGTGCAGGTAACATCATCTTCCCCCCAATGGTTGGTTTGCAGGCAGGTGAACACGTCTGGACTGCGGCTTTTGGCTTTTTGATTACCGCCGTTGGCCTGCCGGTACTTACCGTTGTCGCGCTGGCGAAAGTCGGTGGTGGTGTGGACCGACTGAGCACGCCTATCGGTAAAGTCGCTGGTTTGCTGCTGGCGACCGTGTGCTACCTGGCTGTTGGACCGTTATTTGCTACGCCGCGTACCGCGACGGTCTCTTTCGAAGTCGGGATTGCACCGCTGACCGGTGACTCCGCGCTGCCACTGCTTATCTACAGCGTGGTCTATTTCGCGATTGTGATTCTGGTTTCGCTGTATCCGGGCAAACTGCTGGATACGGTTGGTAATTTCCTGGCTCCGCTGAAAATCCTGGCGCTGGTGGTCCTGTCTGTCGCCGCAATCGTCTGGCCAGCAGGCCCGATCAGCAATGCGATGGAAGCCTATCAAACTGCGGCGTTTTCTAATGGCTTCGTGAACGGGTATCTGACCATGGATACGCTGGGCGCGATGGTATTTGGTATTGTTATCGTCAACGCCGCTCGCTCGCGTGGCGTTACTGAAGCGCGTCTGCTGACCCGTTATACCGTTTGGGCGGGTTTGATGGCGGGTGTGGGCTTAACGCTGCTGTATCTCGCGCTGTTCCGTCTGGGTTCAGATAGCGCAATTCTGGTCGATCAATCTGCTAACGGCGCGGCAATTCTGCATGCGTATGTTCAGCACACCTTTGGTGGCGCAGGGAGCTTCCTGCTGGCGGCGTTGATTTTCATCGCCTGTCTGGTCACCGCTGTTGGCCTGACCTGCGCGTGCGCAGAGTTCTTTGCCCAGTACGTTCCACTGTCTTATCGTACGCTGGTATTTATCCTCGGCGGCTTCTCGATGGTGGTCTCTAACCTGGGGCTGAGCCATCTGATTCAGATCTCTATTCCGGTGCTGACGGCTATCTATCCGCCATGTATCGCACTGGTTGTATTAAGTTTTACCCGCTCATGGTGGCATAATTCTTCCCGCGTCATTGCACCTGCGATGTTTATCAGCCTGATTTTTGGTATCCTTGATGGCATTAAAGCTTCTGCAATTGGCGACGTGTTACCGGCCTGGACCCAGCGTTTACCGCTGGCGGAGCAGGGGCTGGCGTGGTTGATGCCAACAGTCGTGATGGTGGTCCTGGCAGTTATCTGGGATCGTGCAGCGGGTCGACAAGTGACCTCCAGCGCACACTAATATCACTGACAATAAGTTTTAACCACGGGGCTATTAACATGGCCCCGTGGTTTTTTATTGTGTTAACAGGTTAGGAATCGATGGAAAGTAATAACAAGCTAAAGCGTGGGCTGAGCACCCGGCACATTCGCTTTATGGCATTAGGTTCAGCAATTGGTACCGGGCTGTTCTACGGCTCGGCCGATGCCATCAAAATGGCGGGGCCAAGCGTGTTGCTGGCCTATATTATCGGCGGCGTAGCGGCGTATATCATTATGCGCGCGCTGGGCGAAATGTCCGTTCATAACCCTGCTGCCAGCTCCTTCTCGCGCTATGCGCAGGAAAACCTTGGACCGCTGGCAGGCTACATAACCGGCTGGACCTACTGTTTTGAAATCCTGATTGTCGCCATTGCCGATGTTACTGCCTTTGGTATTTACATGGGCGTCTGGTTCCCGGCCGTACCGCACTGGATTTGGGTACTCAGCGTGGTATTGATTATCTGCGCCATCAATCTGATGAGCGTGAAGGTGTTTGGCGAGCTGGAATTTTGGTTCTCGTTCTTTAAAGTCGCCACCATTATCATCATGATTGTCGCCGGTTTTGGCATCATCATTTGGGGGATTGGTAACGGCGGACAGCCTACCGGTATCCATAATCTGTGGAGCAACGGCGGTTTCTTCAGCAACGGCTGGCTCGGCATGGTGATGTCGCTACAAATGGTGATGTTCGCCTACGGCGGGATTGAGATTATCGGGATTACCGCTGGCGAAGCCAAAGACCCGGAAAAATCTATTCCGCGCGCCATCAATTCCGTACCGATGCGTATTCTCGTGTTTTACGTGGGGACGCTGTTCGTCATCATGTCTATTTACCCGTGGAACCAGGTCGGCACTGACGGTAGCCCGTTCGTTCTGACGTTCCAGCATATGGGGATTACCTTTGCCGCCGGGATCCTCAACTTCGTAGTCCTGACCGCGTCGCTGTCGGCCATCAACTCTGACGTCTTTGGCGTGGGGCGTATGCTGCACGGTATGGCGGAGCAGGGCAGCGCGCCGAAAATGTTCGCCAAGACGTCGCGTCGTGGCGTGCCATGGGTGACGGTGATGGTGATGACCATCGCGCTGCTGTTTGCGGTGTATCTAAACTACATCATGCCGGAAAACGTCTTCCTGGTGATCGCCTCTCTGGCGACCTTCGCAACGGTATGGGTGTGGATTATGATCCTGCTGTCACAAATTGCCTTCCGTCGTCGTCTGCCGCCGGAAGAGGTTAAGGCGCTGAAATTTAAAGTGCCGGGTGGGGTTGTGACGACCGTCATTGGCCTGATTTTCCTGGTCTTTATCATCGCGCTTATCGGCTATCATCCGGATACCCGCATTTCGCTATACGTCGGTTTTGCGTGGATTATCCTGCTGCTTGCCGGCTGGGTTTTCAAGCGCCGTCGCGAGCGCCAACTGGCTGAAGCGCAGTAATATTTTTGCCGGGTAGCTTAATGTTACCCGGCAATTTTCTCCTCCCCCGCACTCCTCCCCCAATAATCGTTAAGATGATGAGTGATCCTGCACTTCGCTATGGCAAGGTGACGTCATTATCATCAAAGGGGATACGTGATGTTGAACGCCTGGCACCTTCCGGTTGCCCCATTTGTTAAGCAAAACAAAGATCAACTGACGATTACATTATGGCTGGCGGGGGAAAATCCACCCCAGCGGGTGACGCTACGCGCAGAAAACGATAACGAAGAGATTTCGCTGGGTATGCACAAGCAACGCAGCCAGCCGCAACCGGGCGTGACCGCGTGGAGAGCGGCGATCGATCTCTCCAGCGGACAGCCTCGTCGACGCTATAGTTTTAAATTACTTTGGCTCGATCGTCAGCTGTGGTTTACCCCGCAGGGATTCAGCCGTTTTCCGCCTGCGCGTCTGGAGCAGTTTGCTGTTGATGTGCCGGATAACGGTCCGCAGTGGGCCGCCGATCAGATTTTTTACCAAATTTTCCCGGACCGTTTTGCCCGCAGCCAGTCGCGTGAAGCGACTCAGGATAACGTCTATTACCACCACGCTGCCGGACACGATATTGTGCGGCGCGAGTGGGATGAACCGCTTACGGCCCAGGCCGGTGGCTCCACGTTTTATGGCGGCGATTTGGACGGCATCAGCGAAAAGCTGCCGTATCTGAAAACGTTAGGCGTCACGGCGCTGTACCTGAATCCGGTATTTACCGCGCCGAGCGTGCATAAATACGATACCGAAGATTACCGTCATGTTGATCCGCAGTTTGGCGGCGACAGGGCGCTGCTGCGCCTGCGTCACACCACCCAACAGCAGGGGATGCGCCTGATTCTCGACGGTGTTTTTAACCATAGCGGCGATTCACACGCCTGGTTTGACCGACATAATCGGGGAACGGATGGCGCGTGCCATAATCCGCAATCCCCCTGGCGCGACTGGTATCATTTCTCAGCCGACGGCGTCGCGCTCGACTGGCTGGGGTATTCCAGCCTGCCCAAGCTGGACTTTTCCTCTGAAAGCCTGGTGAATGAAATTTATCGCGGCGAAGACAGCATCGTTCGCCACTGGCTGAAAGCGCCGTGGAGTATGGATGGCTGGCGTCTTGACGTGGTGCATATGCTGGGAGAGGCCGGTGGTGCGCACAACAACCTGCAGCACGTGGCCGGAATTACGCAGGCGGCGAAAGAGACCCAGTCAGAGGCATATGTGGTGGGCGAGCATTTTGGCGACGCGCGCCAATGGTTGCAGGCCGACGCGGAAGATGCCGCCATGAACTATCGCGGTTTTACCTTCCCTGTATGGGGATTTCTCGCCAATACCGATATCTCATACGATCCGCAATTCATTGACGCCCAGACCTGTATGGCGTGGATGGATAACTATCGCGCGGGTTTGTCGCATCAGCAGCAGTTGCGGATGTTCAACCAGCTCGACAGCCACGATACCGCCCGTTTTAAATCTCTGCTCGGTAAAGACGTCGCACGTTTACCGTTGGCGGTGGTGTGGCTGTTTACCTGGCCTGGCGTGCCCTGTATTTACTACGGTGACGAAGTGGGACTGGATGGGAACAACGATCCGTTTTGTCGCAAACCATTCCCGTGGCAACCTGAAAAACAGGACGCTAACCTGCTGGCGTTGTATCAGCGGCTGGCAACATTACGCCACCAGAGCCAGGCGCTGCGCCATGGTGGTTGTCAGGTGATTTACGCCGAGGATAACGTGGTGGTGTTTGTACGCGTGCTAAACCGCCAGCGTGTATTGGTGGCGATTAACCGTGGCCACGCCTGTGAAGTGGTCCTGCCTGCCTCGCCATTACTGAGCGTCAGCCAATGGCAGCACCAGGAGGGCAAAGGCGTGCTTGCCGAGGATATCCTGACGCTGCCGGCGATTTCCGCCTCGGTGTGGATGGGTCATTGATATAAGTGCGTAACATCCGGGCTTGCCAGCAGCGTTTCCCGCCACCAGCGCTGCGCTAATCCATCGCGGTTATTGCGCCAGGCCATATAGGCCACGTCTTTTTGGCGAAATGAGATGACCGTTTTTTCCACCAGCTCGCCCGTGGCAAGCCACGGGTTAGCAATATGGCGGGGGAGAAATCCGCAGCCCAAGCCGGCCCGCAGTAGCATCACCTTACTGTGGAAATCATCAACGCGAATCTGCGCCTGCTCCTCCATCAGATTGGTTTGTAACGGATGACAAAAGCGGGCGCTGTCGCTAATGACAATCGCCCGGTGCAGGCACAGCTGTTCGTTAGTCAGGCCATCCGGTGCTGCGGCCAGCGGATGCTCAGGCGCAACGACAAACACATTGTCCAGCGTGCCAAGCATTTTGTAGGACCAGGCCGCTGACGTAGGCGGTTCATTAATCGCCCCCAAAATAATATCTGCTCCATTATGCGTCAGCTCCTCCCAGGAGCCCGCCAGCGTATGGTGGGTGAAGTTAAGGCGGGTTTGCTTATTCAGCGCGTGAAATTCATCGATAATGGGCAACAGCGAGGCGAAAGGGAAGGAGTCGTCCAGCGCAATCGCCAGCTCTTTTTCCCAGCCTGAACTCAGCTGCACCGCCTGCTTTTCGAGATCTTTTGCCGCACTCAGCAGCAAACGTCCCTTTTCCAGCATCATCTGACCGGTGTCGGTAAATTTTGCCCGGTGACCGGAACGGTCAAGCAACTCGATATTCAAATCACTTTCCAGCTTTTGAATCATATAGCTGAGTGCTGCAGGGGTTTTAAACAGCGATTCGGCCGCCGCGGCAAATGAACCCTGTTTATCAAGTGCGTCGAGAATTAGCAAAACATCCAGATTGATGCGCATAAGCAGAAAATATCCTGAAAATTAAACCCCTCTGTTGTACCGAATGGAGAAAAACAATGCCAGTGAATAAATTAGATGAGTCATGCGCATTTTTTTGATGTTGTTTAGGATATATCGCAACACAAAATTAATAGTTTCACTGGATGGTAAGTTTTCTTTAATAACTCGTTAGAAATTTCCCGCTATACTCAACAAGCTTTCTGATTCAGGATCCTGCTGCTGACGGCAGATACAGACCGTTGCCTTTTAACTTATTGATTAAGAAGGTGTGCTATGTCTATTCGGGAACTGATTGACCCTCAAAACTCAACGCTTATTTTTATTGATCATCAGCCGCAAATGTCATTTGGTGTGGCGAATATTGACCGCCAGACTTTGAAAAATAATACCGTGGCATTAGCGAAGGCCGGGAAAATATTCAATGTTCCGGTGATTTATACTTCTGTGGAAACGAAAAGTTTTAGCGGTTATATCTGGCCGGAATTGTTAGCGGTTCATCCTGATGTTAAACCAATTGAACGCACCTCGATGAACTCCTGGGAAGATGCGGCGTTTGTGAAAGCCGTGGCAGCGACCGGGCGTAAAAAATTGATTATCTCCGCGCTGTGGACCGAAGTATGCCTGACTTTCCCGGCGCTGATGGCGCTGGAAGCGGGTTACGAAGTTTATGTGGTAACTGACACTTCCGGCGGCACGTCCGTGGATGCCCATGAGCGTTCTATCGACCGCATGGTACAGGCGGGTGCCGTACCTGTGACCTGGCAACAGGTTCTTCTCGAGTACCAGCGCGACTGGTCCCGCAAAGAAACCTACGACGCCGTCATGGATCTGGTACGTGAGCACAGCGGCGCCTACGGTATGGGCGTGGATTACGCCTACACCATGGTGCATGGCGCGCCGGAACGTAAAGCCTAAATACACCTCATCCTTCATGTTGCCTCTTTGAAGGCTTCGTTTGCGTACCCCGGTCACTCACTTTGTCAGCTTCCGGGGATACACAATCTTGCCGCTTCGATGCGCCATGAATGATTTTGTGTATTGCTTACGTGGCCTAAGCGGGCCTGTTTCCTCTCCACAAGGAACCCTTTATGGCGCAGAACAAACATGTGACGTTGGTGATTTCCCACACCCTGCTGCCTGAACAAGCGCAGCGGTATGAGCAGTGGCTGGGGAAAATCATGCCGGTGGCGGCCGAGTTTCCCGGTCATCTTGGGGCGAATGTGATTCGTCCTGCAGATGGCAACAATTTGTGGAACATCATTATCCGCTTCGACACGCTTGAGCATCTGTATAACTGGACCCAGTCCGATACGCGCCGCGTGCTGGTCGAAGAGATTGCCCCGCTGCTGGCGGAAGGGGATAAAACTGAAATCCGCACCGAAGCAGCGTTCTGGTTTACACCGCCCGCGCCCCATGTACGTCAGCCCAGGCGCTGGAAACAGTTTCTGATAACTCTGCTGGTGATTTTTCCCAGCACCAATCTGGTGCCGTGGTTGACCGGCATTGTGCTGCCTGCCATGAAGGGCTCGTTACTCCTGCATCTGATCAATGATGCCTGTGTGGTTGCGCTGGTGGTCTGGTTCTGGATGCCCATCGTAACCCGTCTGTTTGCCGGATGGCTGAAAAAAGCCTGACCGGTTTCTCAGGAGATTGTTATGTCTCAAACTGCCACACTGATTCTGACTCACGGAAAAATTCATACTCTCGAAAGACAAAACCCGCAGGTCGAGGCGGTGGCGATCGCCAATGGTAAGATCCTGGCGACCGGTAGCCACGATCGCATCATGAGTTTTGCCACCGACGGGACGCAGGTTGTCGATCTGCAAGGGCATACGGTGATCCCGGGCCTGAACGATTCGCACCTGCACCTCATTCGCGGCGGTCTGAATTACAACCTGGAATTGCGTTGGGAAGGCGTTCCGTCGCTGGCGGACGCGCTACGCATGCTCAAAGAGCAGGCTGACAGAACGCCATCGCCGCAATGGGTGCGCGTGGTGGGCGGCTGGAGCGAATTCCAGTTTGCCGAACGTCGCATGCCAACCCTCGAAGAACTGAATGAAGCTGCCCCGGATACCCCAGTTTTTGTTCTGCACCTCTACGACAGAGCTTTGCTGAACCGTGCCGCACTGAAAGCAGTCGGCTACACCAAAGCGACGCCGGACCCGGCGGGTGGTGAGATTGTGCGTGATAGCAACGGTAACCCAACCGGGATGCTGATCGCCAAACCCAACGCCATGATCCTTTATTCGACGCTGGCAAAAGGACCAAAACTGCCGCTGGAAATGCAGGTCAACTCGACCCGGCAGTTTATGCGCGAGCTGAACCGTCTCGGGCTGACCAGCGCCATCGATGCAGGCGGTGGTTTTCAGAACTACCCGGAAGATTACGAGATAATTGAGCAGCTACACGCCAACAAACAGATGACGGTGCGCATCGCCTACAACTTGTTTACCCAGCGTCCGCAGCAGGAACTGGAAGACTTTGAGCGCTGGACCGATATGCTCAAACCAGGGCAGGGGACCGACTTCTACCGTGCCAATGGGGCAGGGGAAATGCTGGTCTTCTCGGCCGCGGATTTTGAAGACTTTCTCCAGCCACGCCCGGATCTGCCGGAAGGTATGGAAGATGAGCTGGAGCGCGTGGTGCGCCACCTCGTGGAGCACCGCTGGCCGTTCCGCCTGCACGCCACCTACGATGAATCCATCAGCCGAATGCTCGACGTATTCGAGAAGGTGAATCGCGATATCCCGTTCAATGGCCTGCACTGGTTCTTCGATCACGCTGAAACGATTACCGAACGGAATATAGAGCGCGTAAAAGCGCTGGGGGGCGGGATCGCTGTTCAGCACCGTATGGCGTTCCAGGGCGAATATTTTGTCGATCGCTACGGCAAAGATGCGGTCAAACATACCCCGCCAGTGGCGAAAATGCTGGCGGCTGACGTTCCGGTAGGGCTGGGGACTGATGCCACCCGCGTGGCCAGCTACAACCCGTGGACAGCGCTCTACTGGCTGGTTTCGGGCCGTACTGTGGGAGGGATGGCGATGTACGATGATAACAATCGCCTGCCGCGCGATGTGGCGCTGGAATTGTGGACGGCCGGTAGCGCCTGGTTCTCCAGCGAACAGGGTAAGAAAGGGCGCATCGAGAAAGACCAACTGGCCGACCTGGTGGTGCTGTCTAAAGATTACTTCAGTGTGCCGGAAGAGGAGATCAAAGGCATAGAGTCGGTAATGACCATTGTCGATGGCAAAGTGGTGTATGCGGCCGGGCATTTCACTCCGCTGGCGCCGCCGGCCATCCCGGTTGTACCTGACTGGTCGCCGGTGGTAAAAGTGCCGGGGCACTATCGCTCAGCGCCGCCTGCTGCGGCGAAAATTGGCGCAATGGTGCAGATGCACCAGTGTTGCGGCAGCTGCGGCGTACACGGTCATCAGCATGATATAGCGCGTAAATCGGCAATTCCGGTGTCAGATGACCGGGCTTTCTGGGGCGCGCTTGGCTGCTCCTGCTTCGCGTTTTAATCCCTCATCACAGCCCCTGGCCAAACCCAGGGGCTGATTGTCTATTCTGAAAAGCGGTTCATCGTGTTAACCGATATGGCGCAACTGCAACAATTTGTGTCATTCTGGTCTGTCTTTATACAGTGAAGGTGGAAACATGGATGAGCTGCTAACCCTTGGCTGCATTGTATTATTCTTCGCGCTGGTAGTGGTTCCCGGCCTCGCGATCGTGGCATTCAGACGCAGTGCGGCTGTACGTTCTGAGCTGATGGCCTTGCGCTGTCGGGTAGAGGAGCTGGAGCTGCGCGGTGTGGCGCAGACCAGCGCCGTTGAGCCAACGGCAGCAAAAGATATTGTTCCTGCCGATGCGCCAACGGCTGCGATGAGCAGCGTATCGCCGGAGCCAGTAACTGAGCCGCCGCCTGAGCCCGTTAACACGTGGGTTTCACAGCCGAAGCCGGATAATGCGGCGGTATCTACGCCCGACGTCGAGCGGCCTTCTGCTTTTGGCGGGGTAATGTCATCGCTGGTGCGCTGGTTTATGCAGGGTAACCCGTTGGCAAAGCTCGGTATTTTGCTCCTGTTTTTGGGGCTTTCTTTCCTGCTGCGTTATACGGTCGAACATTCTCTGTTTCCGCTGGAGCTGCGTCTGGTGGCGGCCGCGCTGTTCGCTATTGTGCTGTTGGCGTTGGGCTGGCGGCTGCGGCATAAGCAACCGATCTATGCGCTGATATTACAGGGGGGAGCTACCGGAGCACTCTATCTCACCGTGTTTGGCGCGTTCCGGCTGTGGCAAATGCTGCCAATGACGCTGGCATTTGCGCTGCTGGTGGCGATTTGTGCGGCGAGTGTGGGGCTGGCTATTCTGCAAAAGGCGCTCAGCCTGGCGATGCTGGCAAGTCTTGGCGGTTATCTCGCGCCGCTGTTGCTTTCCACCGGCGGCGGCAGTCATGTCGCGCTCTTCTCATTCTATCTTCTGCTCTCGGTCGGCATTCTCGCCATCAGCATTTGGCAGCACTGGCGGGAGCTTAATCTGCTTGGCCTGCTGTTCACCTTCGGCGTTGGCGGGGTATGGGGCCTAGAGGGCTATCGACCAGAGTATTACCTGAGTTGCCAACTGTTCCTGATCGCCAACACGATTATTTTTGGCGTGCTGAGCGTGGCGTTGTCGCTCCGGGCGCAGGAAAAAGGCAAACAGATTATTGACGGCGTACTGCTGTTTGCCCCACCGCTGATCGGTTTTGGAATGCAGTATGCCATTACCCGGCATATGGCTTATGGTCCGGCGCTTAGTGCGCTGGGTTACGGTGGTTTCTATCTGGTGTTAGCAAAGTTTGCGTTGCGCCGTTCCTCTTCTCTGGGGAGACCTCTGGTATTGTCCGCCCTGGCGCTCGGTGGTGCGTTTACCACGCTTGCTATCCCGTTGGCGCTTTCAGCCCGTTGGACGGCGATGGCCTGGTCGCTGGAGGGGCTTGGGATCCTCTGGCTGGGCGTGCAACAACAGCAACGACGCATGAGTTATAGCGGTTCGGCGCTGCTCGTGCTGGCCGTGGGCAGCGCGCTATGGGCGCTGGCGAACGGAACAACCGCGCTCTCAGTCATGCTGATTTTTGCCGTGCTCAGCCTCAGTTGGCTGGTTGCTGCTTGGCTATGGCGCAACATTTGGATGCCGGGCAGTTGGGCGCTACTCGCTGGTGGTTTGGTTTTCTGGATTGTTGCGCTCGTTGCGGCATCGCAACTCGTTCTGAAACAGGAGCGGTGGGTACTGTCTGGCGTGCTGGCATTAATGGCGGTATCGAGCTGGGGCTGGCGAAGTATCGCGGGTCGCCTGGCGTGGCGGGAGCTGGATGCCAGTAAATGGCTGCTGTGGCCGATGATGCTGGTGATGCTGATGTATCAGATCGCTGTACAGCAGATTTTTGCGGCGGGCTGGCCGAATCTGGCCTGGTGCGCGGCGCTAATTGTTGCGGTAGCGCTGCTCTGGCGTGATGCACAAATATTACCGCCAATGCTTTCCAGACTGGCGCATTTATCGTTCTTCTGGATGATTTTACTGGCGCTCGCGGTTGAACTGTTCTGGTTCGCGCAGGGGCTGCCGTGGGGAAGGGCTGCGTGGGGTAGCGGCCTGATGATGGCGGCTGGCGGGCTGCTTATTTTCCTGATTTATCAGTCTGTTCATCGACAAATCTGGCCGTTTCGCATCTGGCCGGCCCTCTATTCTGTTCAGGCGATGGTTCCCGTTGTGCTGGTGCTGGTCGGTCTGCTCGTGCTGACGAATTTACAAGATGGCGTGGTTTATCGTCAGACTTATCTGCCGTTGCTCAACCCGCAGGAAGAGGGCGCAGCTTTTGCCCTGCTGGGCTTGGTGGTGTTTTATCGCGCGTCTGAACGCTATTTCCCGGTGCAGCTTTCGGTATGCCGCCCATGGCCGGTTGTGGCGCTGATGGCGCTCAGCTTTTGGTGGCTCAATGGTGTGCTGCTGCGCGCATTGTCCTGGTATGGCGAGGTTGCGTGGCGTGTAGACGCACTATGGGATTCACGGCTGATTCAAACCTGTTTTGCTCTGTTCTGGATGCTGGCGGCATTGGTGGTGATGCTGCGGGCGACCCGGCGCCGCTCGCGTCGGGAATGGCTGTGTGGCGCGGTATTGTTGGGGATAGTCATTGTGAAACTGATGCTGGTGGACAGCGCAGGAGGCGGCGGCCTGGCGCGCGCGGTTGCGTTTATCGGCGTGGCCATTCTGGTGTTGATTATCGGGTATTTTTCACCATTACCGCCCAAAGCTGGAGAAGAAAAATGAAATGGATGAAAGCGGTGTTATGCAGCGTACTGCTGGGCGCGACAGGCGCGGCGGTAAGCAGCGATGAAGTGAAAGAGTCTCCGGCGGACTACGTAACGGGGGTGACGCTGGAAACTACGGGCACATCGCCGTGGTATCGCGTTTCGCTACCTCCGGCGGTGTATCCGGGTACCGCCTGGGCGGATTTGCGCGATGTCCGGGTCTTTAACCATCTGGGGGAGACGGTGCCGTTTACTCTGGTGGCGCAGAAAACCCAGCCCGTTACGCCAGAGGCAGTGGCGCTGCGTTTTTTCCCGCTTGATATGTCACCGGTTGCGCCGCGTGAGGAGGGGCAACGAGGCGGAGACGCTATTGTTTTACGTTCGAAGAGCGGCATTGAAATTCATTTGCAAAGTGATGATGTCAAAGCGCTCGGCCAGAGCTATTTACTGACGCTCCCGGAAGAGACGAAAGATGCCTTTTCACTGGCGCAGTTACGCCTGAACTGGGACTCGCAGGCGGGCAACTGGCAGGGGAAAGCCTCGGTTTATGCAAGCAGTGATTTGCGCTACTGGCGACCCGTGCAGGAAGATGCGCCGTTAATGGATCTGACGCGTGATAACGATCGCCTGAAAATGGACACCATCAGCGCCAGCCTCACGCTCTCTGTGGAGGCGACTCGCTACCTGCTGGTGATCCTCGACTCGCAAAGTCCGGCGCTGACGTTAAACAGCGTGAGCGCGATAGCGGCCAGCAGCGAGCCGGAATCCGAGCGTATCGTGATTGAAGCCCAGGGGAATAAGGTTTCGGATGACGAAGCCGTCTGGCGATGGGCGCAGCCCCAGCCGCTGACCTCGCTTCGCATCGATCTGGAAAGTGAAGGTGTTTTACCGGTGGAACTGGCCTGGCGCAGCGCTGAAAAAGAGCCCTGGCAGCCGCTGACAAAAACCATGCTTTACAATCTGGACTGGAGGAGTGCGGAAGATATTCATCTTTCCGGTCAGTTGGTTGAGGCCGTCCGGATGACGACCATTAACGCCCGGTTGCCAGAGAGGCTGCCTGAGTTGAGCGGCATGCGCGACAGTTATCAACTGGTGTTTAATACGCAGGGCAAAGGGCCTTATATGCTGGCGTGGGGAAACCGGGCGGCGAAAAAGGCTGATGTTGGTCTCGATATGCTGATCCCGGCGTCGCTGCGTAAATCGCAGGAGATAGATTATCTACCGTGGGCGACTCTTCAGGAGAGCGTGGCGCTTGGTGGTGAAGCGCGATTGACGGCAACGTCAGTAGCTGAGCAACAAAGCCAGTGGAAAACGCTGTTGGTGTGGGGGGCGTTAATTCTTGGGGTCGCCGTACTGGCGCTTATGGCGTGGCGAATCTGGCGTGAAGTGAAAAAGGATAATCCGACATAGACCAATAAAAAAGGCCCGCATTTGCGGGCCTCTTACGATTCATGCCAATTACAGGCTGGAAACGTTCTCGGTCAGGTATTTTGCCACGCCGTCCGGAGACGCGTTCATACCTTCTTTACCTTTTTCCCACTGTGCCGGGCAAACGTCGCCGTGCTCTTCGTGGAACTGCAGCGCGTCAACCATGCGCAGCATTTCGTCGATGTTACGACCCAGCGGCAGATCGTTAACCACCTGGTGGCGAACAACGCCGTTAGCGTCGATCAGGAAAGAACCGCGCAGAGCAACGCCCGCTTCCGGGTGCTCGATGCCGTAGGCTTTCTGGATTTCGCGTTTGATGTCAGCAACCATTGCGTATTTCACTGCACCGATGCCGCCTTTGTCGACAGGGGTGTTACGCCATGCGTTGTGGACAAATTCAGAGTCGAAGGAAACGCCAACAACTTCCACGCCGCGCTTCTGGAATTCTTCGTAACGTTTGTCGAAAGCGATCAGTTCAGACGGGCAAACGAAGGTGAAGTCCATCGGCCAGAAGAACAGAACGGTAGTTTTACCGTTGGTATGCTGTTTGAAGTTGAAGTTTTCAACGATCTCACCGCTACCCAGTACCGCAGCTGCTGTGAAATCCGGAGCCTGACGAGTTACCAGTACCATATAATTCTCCTGCAATGTTAAGGGGTTTTTGGAACGCAACGCGGGCCAGTATAGAGAGTGTTCGGGAATAAGACAAAGAGGCGCTGGCAATCAATGAGACAGGTTTTGTCTATCAATCTTTTGCCGGATGGCGGCTACTGCTTATCCGGCGGCTAATACGGGCTGTAGTCAAAGGGTTTTACGCTGCGCCTGTTCCATCATTTGCGGATAAAACTGCCAGAATCGTTCCTCTAACGCATCGTAATGCGTATCCAGGTCATACCATGAGTCACGCAGGGCATCGAGTCGTGGGCGGCGGCTGGCCATGCCATTCAGGACGTTCTGGATAAAATCCATGTCCCGATAGCGCTCAAGCCATTTCTCTGACCATATATAGTTGTTTAAATTGATAAAGCGCGGTGGCGATTCAGGCAAAATAGTGGTCACCTGGGTGCGAGCATAGCGCACAAAGTCCGCCAGCGGGAAGTCGGGGGATATTTCCGACCAGTGGCGCGACAGAAAATGATCCCACATTACGTCCAGCGTAATTGGCGCGACACGGCGCGTTTCGCTGCGAAACCACTCTTTGGCTTCACGCACCTGCGGCAGGTTATCGGTCATCACGTCGATACGACGGTGCATGAAGATGCCTTCTACCACGTCAGGCGAAAAGTGCGTTTCCGGATTGCCCCGGACAAAGTCGGCCAACAAATTGCCGGAAAGCGAGCTGTCGGCAAGGTGAGCCAGATGCAAATGTGCAAGAAAATTCATATCCACTTCATCCTTCAAACTGCCTCTTTGTTGGCTGCCTTCTCTCACCCCTGTCACTTACTTGAGTAAGCTCCCGGGGACTCATTCAGTTGCCGCCTCGATGCATCTTGAATGATTTTGTGTATAGATTATGTCTTTTAACTTGAGGGGTAAAGGTTGCAGGGAGGACGCCCCGGCACTAGACTACCCGCCTCTTATTTTAGTCTGAGTCAGTGTCATGCGCGTTACCGATTTCACCTTTGAACTACCCGAATCCCTGATTGCCCACTATCCGCAAGCTGAGCGCAGTAGTTGCCGCTTGCTGTCTTTGGACGGGCCGACGGGCGCGCTGACGCACGGTACTTTCACCGATTTGCTCGATAAGCTCAACCCTGGCGATTTGCTGGTCTTTAACAACACCCGCGTTATTCCGGCGCGTCTGTTTGGCCGTAAAGCCAGCGGCGGCAAGATCGAAGTGCTGGTCGAGCGTATGTTGGATGACAAACGTATTCTGGCGCATATTCGCGCCTCGAAAGCGCCAAAGCCGGGGGCCGAGCTGCTGCTGGGCGACGACGAAAGTATTAAAGCAACGATGGTGGCACGCCATGACGCGCTGTTTGAAGTCGAGTTTAACGACGAGCGCAGCGTGCTGGATATCCTTAACGCCATCGGCCATATGCCGCTGCCACCGTATATTGACCGTCCGGATGAAGATGCCGATCGCGAGCTGTATCAGACCGTGTATAGCGAAAAACCGGGTGCGGTCGCCGCGCCGACTGCGGGTCTGCACTTTGACGATCCGCTGCTGGCTAAGCTGCGCGATAAAGGCATTGAAATGGCGTTCGTCACGCTGCACGTGGGCGCGGGGACTTTCCAGCCGGTGCGCGTAGACACCATCGAAGATCACATCATGCACTCCGAATATGCGGAAGTGCCGCAGGATGTCGTTGATGCTGTGCTGGCGGCGAAAGCGCGCGGCAACCGCGTGATTGCGGTGGGCACCACCTCCGTACGTTCACTGGAAAGCGCGGCGCAGGCGGCCAAAAACGACCTTATCGAGCCGTTTTTCGGCGATACGCAAATATTCATTTATCCTGGCTATAAATATCAGGTGATTGATGCCCTGGTAACCAACTTCCACCTGCCGGAATCAACGCTGATCATGCTGGTTTCCGCGTTTGCTGGTTATAAAAACACCATGCACGCCTATCATGAAGCGGTAAAAGCGGAATATCGCTTTTTTAGTTACGGTGATGCGATGTTTATCACGTACAATCCGCAGGCTATTTCTGAGCGTGTCGGGGAATAAATCCGCGATATGAGTATTTAAAACGTCGGACTGTTTTTCTGACGCAGGAGTTAAGATGAAATTTGAACTGGATACCACAGACGGTCGCGCTCGCCGCGGCCGCCTGGTTTTTGATCGTGGCGTAGTAGAAACACCTGCTTTTATGCCGGTCGGTACTTACGGCACCGTGAAAGGCATGACGCCGGAAGAAGTTGAAGCAACTGGCGCGCAGATTATCCTCGGTAACACCTTCCACCTGTGGCTGCGCCCGGGGCAGGAAATCATGAAACTGCATGGCGATCTGCACGATTTTATGCAGTGGAAAGGGCCAATCCTCACCGATTCCGGCGGCTTCCAGGTTTTCAGCCTGGGTGATATCCGTAAGATTACCGAGCAGGGCGTGCATTTCCGTAACCCAATCAACGGCGATCCGATTTTCCTCGATCCCGAGAAGTCGATGGAGATTCAATACGATCTCGGTTCCGATATCGTCATGATCTTCGACGAATGTACACCGTATCCGGCCGACTGGGACTATGCTAAACGCTCGATGGAGATGTCTCTGCGTTGGGCGAAGCGCAGTCGGGATCGTTTTGATAGCCTCGGCAACAAAAATGCGCTTTTTGGCATCATTCAGGGCAGTGTTTACGAAGATTTACGTGATATCTCCGTTAAAGGTCTGGTAGACATCGGTTTTGATGGCTACGCTGTCGGCGGTTTGGCTGTCGGTGAGCCGAAGGAAGATATGCACCGCATCCTGGAGCATGTATGCCCACAGATTCCGGCAGATAAACCTCGTTACCTGATGGGCGTCGGCAAACCAGAAGATCTGGTTGAAGGCGTACGTCGCGGTATCGATATGTTTGACTGCGTGATGCCAACGCGAAATGCCCGTAATGGTCATTTGTTTGTGACTGACGGCGTGGTAAAAATTCGTAACGCGAAACATAAAAGCGACACCAGTCCGCTCGATGCTGAGTGTGATTGCTACACCTGTCGCAATTATTCGCGCGCTTACTTGCATCATCTCGACCGTTGCAACGAAATATTGGGCGCGCGACTCAACACGATTCATAACCTTCGCTACTACCAGCGTTTGATGGCGGGTTTACGCAAGGCTATTGAAGAGGGTAAATTAGAGAGCTTCGTGACCGATTTTTACCAACGTCAGGGTAGACCAGTTCCACCTGTGAACGTTGATTAATTTTAATAATGAGGGAATTTGAATGAGCTTTTTTATTTCTGATGCGGTAGCGGCAACAGGTGCTCCGGCGCAGGGCAGCCCGATGTCTCTGATTCTGATGCTGGTGGTGTTTGGTCTGATTTTCTACTTCATGATCCTGCGCCCGCAGCAAAAGCGCACCAAAGAACACAAAAATCTGATGAACTCCATTGCGAAAGGCGATGAAGTGCTGACTAACGGTGGTCTGGTGGGTCGCGTGACCAAAGTAGCAGAATCTGGCTACATCGCTATCGCGCTGAACGACACCACTGAAGTGGTTATTAAACGTGATTTCGTAGCTGCCGTTCTGCCGAAAGGCACCATGAAGGCGCTGTAATTTATTGTTTTCCCAAAGGGAACTGCCGTGTTAAACCGTTATCCTTTGTGGAAGTATGTCATGCTGATCGTCGTTATTGTCGTCGGTCTGCTCTATGCGCTTCCCAACCTGTATGGTGAGGATCCGGCTGTTCAAATCACTGGCGTGCGCGGTGCCGCCGCCAGTGAGCAAACGCTGATCCAGGTCCAGAAAACGTTACAAGAAGATAAAATCACACCTAAGTCTGTGGCTCTGGAAGAGGGTGCTATTCTTGCGCGCTTCGACTCCACTGATACCCAACTGCGCGCACGTGAAGTGTTAATGGGCGTATTGGGCGATCAATACGTCGTGGCGCTTAACCTTGCACCGGCAACTCCACGCTGGCTGGCAGCCATTCACGCAGAACCGATGAAACTCGGTCTTGACCTGCGTGGCGGCGTTCACTTCCTGATGGAAGTGGATATGGACACCGCGCTGAGTAAGTTGCAGGAACAAAATATCGATAGCCTGCGCAGCGATCTGCGTGAAAAAGGCATTCCTTATACTACCGTTCGCAAAGAAGATAACTACGGTCTGAGCATCACCTTCCGTGATAGCAGCGCCCGTGATGAAGCTATCTCTTACCTGAGCAAGCGTCACCAGGATCTGGTTATTTCCAGCCAGGGCAGCAATGCTCTGCGTGCGGTGATGACCGATGCGCGCCTGAGCGAAGCCCGTGAGTACGCGGTACAGCAGAACATCAACATTCTGCGTAATCGTGTTAACCAACTGGGTGTTGCTGAGCCGGTGGTCCAACGTCAGGGTGCTGACCGCATTGTGGTCGAACTGCCAGGCATTCAGGATACCGCGCGTGCGAAAGAAATTCTGGGCGCTACCGCGACGCTGGAATTCCGTCTGGTGAACACCAACGTTGACCAGTCTGCTGCGGCATCCGGGCGTGTACCGGGTGATTCGGAAGTGAAACAGTCTCGTGAAGGTCAGCCGGTTGTGCTGTACAAACGCGTGATCCTGACCGGTGATCATATCACCGACTCCACTTCCAGCCAGGACGAATACAATCAGCCGCAGGTTAACATCTCGCTGGATAGCGCGGGTGGTAACATCATGTCCAACTTCACCAAGGACAACATCGGTAAGCCGATGGCGACCCTGTTCGTGGAGTACAAAGACAGCGGTAAAAAAGATGCCAACGGTCGCGCAGTGCTGGTGAAACAGGAAGAGGTGATTAACATCGCCAACATCCAGTCTCGCCTGGGCAACAGCTTCCGTATCACCGGTATTAACAACCCGAACGAAGCGCGTCAGCTTTCTCTGCTGTTACGTGCCGGTGCGTTGATTGCGCCGATTCAGATTGTTGAAGAACGTACCATCGGTCCTACCCTGGGTATGCAGAACATTAAACAGGGTCTGGAAGCGTGTCTGGCCGGTCTGGTGGTGTCTATCCTGTTCATGATCTTCTTCTATAAGAAGTTCGGTCTGATCGCGACCAGTGCGCTGATTGCTAACCTGGTACTGATTGTCGGTATTATGTCGCTGCTGCCGGGCGCTACGCTGAGTATGCCGGGGATTGCGGGGATCGTCTTAACCCTTGCCGGCGCGGTCGATGCGAACGTACTCATTAACGAACGTATCAAAGAAGAGTTGAGTAACGGGCGTTCGGTGCAGCAGGCCATCAATGAAGGTTATGCGGGTGCATTTAGCTCCATCTTTGATGCGAACATTACGACGCTGATTAAGGTCATTATCCTGTACGCAGTTGGCACCGGGGCAATTAAAGGGTTCGCGATTACTACCGGTATTGGTGTGGCGACGTCGATGTTTACCGCGATTGTCGGTACACGTGCCATCGTAAACCTGTTGTATGGCGGCAAGCGCGTCAAAAAGCTGTCAATCTGAGGAGTGCGAAGTGGCACAGGAATATACTGTTGAACAATTGAACCACGGCCGTAAAGTCTGGGACTTTATGCGCTGGGACTACTGGGCTTTCGGCATTTCAGGTTTCCTGCTGATTGCGGCCATCGTGGTGATGGGCGTACGCGGGTTTAACTGGGGTCTCGATTTCACCGGTGGTACGGTAATTGAAATCACGCTGGAAAAACCGGCCGATATGGACGTGATGCGCGATGCGCTGGAGAAAGCGGGCTTTGTTGATCCGCTTCTGCAGAACTTCGGCAGCAGCCACGACATTATGGTGCGTATGCCGCCAACTGAAGGCGCAGACGGCGGTCAGGTACTGGGCAGCAAAGTGTTGAGTGTGATTAACGAATCCACCAACCAAAACGCCGCGGTGAAACGAATTGAATTCGTGGGTCCGAGCGTGGGTGCAGACCTGGCGCAAACCGGTGCAATGGCGCTGATGGCGGCGTTAATATCCATCCTGGTGTACGTCGGTTTCCGCTTTGAGTGGCGACTGGCGGCAGGGGTAGTTATCGCTCTGGCGCACGACGTGATTATCACACTTGGGATCCTGTCGTTGTTCCATATCGAGATTGATCTGACTATCGTCGCATCGTTGATGTCGGTAATCGGTTACTCGCTGAACGACAGTATCGTCGTATCTGACCGTATTCGTGAAAACTTCCGCAAAATTCGTCGCGGTACGCCTTACGAAATCTTTAACGTGTCATTGACTCAGACGCTGCACCGTACGTTGATTACGTCCGGTACGACGTTGATGGTTATTCTGATGCTGTTCCTGTTCGGTGGTCCGGTACTGGAAGGCTTCTCGCTGACGATGCTGATCGGTGTTTCCATCGGTACTGCATCTTCTATCTACGTAGCATCGGCGCTGGCGCTGAAGCTGGGTATGAAGCGTGAGCACATGCTGCAGCAGAAGGTTGAGAAAGAAGGGGCGGATCAACCGTCAATTCTGCCTTAAACTATTAAGAGTGAAGATACTGGAATCCCGATCACAAGGTCGGGATTTTTTTTGCCTGCGATTTGCTAGCAGTCCATTATCTTATCCGGTCGCCATACTACTGACAGTATGCTGTCAGTAGCCCTGTCTTATAGTCCTTCTGAGATTACCCACACAGGCAGGAGGAAGTATGAATAACGTAATTAGCTGGTTTGAAATCCCCGTGGCACAAATGGAGCGCGCCATTGCTTTTTATGAGCCAGTGATGCAGGTTTCTTTGCGTCGTGAGAATATGGACAGCGCGGAGCTGGCCGTATTTCCACATCAGGATCCCGCTCCCGGCGGGGCGCTGGCTAAATTTGACGGTATTACGCCTTCAGCGCAGGGCGCTATTATTTATCTGCATACGGATGATTTGGCTGCAACGCTTAAACGCGTCGCCACCGCTGGCGGTCAGTGCGTGTTTGGTCCGCTCGAACTGGGGCAGGATATTGGCACTATTGCGCTGTTTACTGACAGCGAAGGCAATCGTGTTGGTTTACATCAACCCGCGTAATATTTTCAGGACTGAGGATTAAAATGACCAGACGCGCCGACCGCTTGTTTCAGATTGTACAAATCCTGCGTGGCAGGCGAGTGACAACGGCGGCGCTGCTGGCAGAACGTCTTGAGGTTTCTGAACGGACGATTTATCGCGATATCCGCGATCTCTCTTTATCCGGCGTGCCTATTGAAGGAGAAGTGGGCAGTGGATACCGCTTAATGGCGGGGTTTGATCTGCCGCCGTTGATGTTAACGCATCGCGAATCAGAAGCGTTAATGGTAGCGATTCGTTTGCTGAAAACATGGGGCGGGGATTCACTCTCACAGGCGCTGGAATCCGCGCAGGAAAAAGTGCTGGCGATATTGCCGCCAGAGTGTCGGCGCAGAGCCGAGCAAACGCGGGTTTTCGCGCCAGATTTTGGCAATCAGCCGCATTCACGCAGTGCTTTTGATCTCATACATCGCGCGGTTTCGGCGCAGCATGTGTTGGCGCTGCATTATCGCGACGAGTCCGGGAATCTCTCCTGGCGCGACGTTCAGCCGCTGGGGCTATTTTTCTGGGGTGAGCACTGGTTGCTGGTTGCCTGGTGCGAGAAACGTAACGATTATCGCTGCTTTCGCGTTGATCGGTGTCTGAAGATCACGCCGCTCGACAGGCATTTTCGTGAATCTGCGGATCGCTCGCTGAGTGACTTTTTACGTAAAGTACGCTGTGAAGATCAGCCATAAAAAAGCCAGCGGTTAAGCTGGCTTGTCTGCGATAAATTGGCAGGATTAGAAGTTGTAACCTACGACCAGGTAACCACCCCAACCGGTAGATTTCGCGCTGAAGTCGCCTTCGCCCCAGTTCAGAGTATCTCCACCTTTCCACTGGCCGCCGTTATGGAAATAACGCGCTACTACGGAGTAGTGCCAGTGATCGTAGTTCAGCGCCAGGACGTGGCTGGAAGCGATAGAGTTGCTGGTGCGGTTCGGATCATCACCCAAATCGGAGCCCCAGTCGAAGTTGGTGAAGCCGATGTAGGTCAGTTGGCCGCCCCAAACCTGGGTGATCGGCACAAAGTATTTCACTTTGAAACGGTAGCCATCCCACTCGTTTTCGTTGGATGCTCCATAGTTCTGCCACTGGTATTTAGCATACACGTTCAGGGACAGACCCATCGGCAGACCGGTATCGATATCGGTACCCAGACCCATATACCAGGTGCTCTGGCGGCTGGCTTTGTTATCACCCATATCGTAGATGTAGTTGTTGGCGAAATACCATTCTTTGAACGGACCAAAGCTCAGGTCAGCACCGGTCAGTTTATCGATGGAGAAACGCGGTTCGATTTCCATAAACAGCGGGGAACCGTCAGACCAGATGCCTTTATCGTTGCCGTTACCCCAGTCGAAGGTTTTCGGAATATCGATGTAGCCATAGAAGTCAAACCAGTCTTTTTTGGCAAACGCTTCGTATTCCAGATAAACGTCGTTGTTCAGTTTCGGGGAGAAACGGGTGTGGTAGCTTCCCACTACGTTGACGCTCTGGTGCCACCAGTCGGACAGATATTGCGGTTTGTCATTTTCTGCAGCGTTGGCAGTAAAAGACGAGGAGAGCGCCAGCACTGCACCGGCTGCAAGTAATGTTTTTTTCATATGTATGCCACTGTTTGAAATCCCTTTCGGGAGTGAAAAAGGCGCAAATTGCGTTTCTAAATATTTCGTGTTTCTTCGGAGCCTATTATAAAAATCATTGTTCACAAAAATATGTGTTGTTTCACAGTTCTATCATTTACGTAATCGATTGCGTTCACGTTTGCTTACTTTAGGCGGCGAATTGTACTGGCTCCCATGAATGTTGCCAAGTTTTACCAGAAATATCGGTTATGTCAGGTGAGTAACAAAACGGGCCGGAGTGATGTTGCGGAACGCACAAAACGTCCCGCAAAAAAGTTTATTGATTAACAGGCTGGATGTCGTGGATACGAACAAATCCTAACTGGTCCGGAGAGAGGCCATTTATCTGCAGCGGAATGTCTACGTCGCTGGGAGCAAGGATACTTGCCGGGGCCGTTACCAATTGGTTCTGAACGTTCGTTTCCTGATAGTTATCCGTGGTGCCCTGAATTTGTCCATACTCGACGGTGGCGCTAAAGGCGGGTAAAGGCGTAGTGGATTCACCCTGAATACGTAATGTGAGCCGCGTGCCGTCGGCGTTCGGCGCAATATTGACAAGTGACATCCGTAACATGCCAATCTGGCTGTCCAGTCGGGCTGGTGTATTGGAACCCGGCAGCAGATAGGCTCCGCTGGTTGATTTGGCATTCAACATATTTTGTTGTGTAATTTTTACCGTTTCCTGATTTAGCTGTGTCATCTCTTTATTCAACGTACTAACGCTTTGATGCATCTGGCGTACTTCGCTTTGCTGTGCGCATGCGCTAAGACTAAAGAGACTTCCCACCAGGAGAATTCTTAGGTAACGTCTTGTCATTGTGATTACTTCCTTCATTGTCGCGATAGCATAATGGTAGTGCGCACCGAGCACGAAGGCATCGATCCTTTGTCTCAAAAGCGCTGCGCCTTTGTTGTCACGCCAGTTCAGGGTAAAATAGATTTCTGTTAACCACTGAGGACAGGACGCCGTATGCATTGCCCATTCTGTTTCGCCGTAGACACTAAGGTAATTGACTCTCGTCTTGTAGGCGAGGGCTCCTCAGTACGCCGCCGTCGGCAGTGTCTGGTCTGTAACGAACGTTTCACCACTTTTGAAGTGGCTGAACTTGTCATGCCACGCGTTGTGAAAAGCAACGATGTGCGTGAACCCTTTAATGAAGATAAGCTGCGCAGCGGCATGCTCAGAGCGCTTGAGAAACGTCCGGTCAGCTCAGATGACGTCGAAATGGCGTTGAACCATATCAAATCACAACTGCGTGCGACTGGCGAGCGTGAGGTGCCGAGCAAGATGATCGGCAACCTGGTGATGGAGCAGTTGAAAAAACTCGATAAAGTCGCCTACATCCGCTTTGCCTCGGTTTACCGGAGTTTCGAAGATATCAAAGAATTTGGCGAAGAGATTGCTCGCCTACAGGACTAAGCCATGCAGGATGAATTGTACATGGCGCGCGCGCTGAAGCTTGCTGCGCGCGGACGTTTTACCACTCACCCCAATCCCAACGTGGGCTGTGTGATTGTCAAAGATGGGGAGAGCGTCGGTGAAGGGTATCATCACCGCGCGGGCGAACCGCATGCCGAAGTCCACGCTCTGCGCATGGCTGGAGAAAAAGCGCAAGGGGCGACTGCCTATGTAACGCTTGAACCCTGCAGCCATCATGGTCGTACCCCCCCGTGCTGCGATGCGCTGATTGCCGCAGGCGTGTCACGTGTGGTTGCAGCGATGCAGGATCCCAATCCGCAGGTAGCAGGTCGTGGTCTCTACCGTTTGCAGCAGGCGGGCATTGACGTCAGTCACGGGCTGATGATGAGCGAGGTTGAGCAGCTTAATAAAGGCTTTCTCAAGCGTATGCGTACGGGATTCCCCTACGTGCAGCTTAAACTTGGTGCGTCGCTTGATGGGCGTACGGCGATGGCCAGTGGTGAAAGCCAGTGGATAACCTCGCCGCAGGCGCGTCGCGATGTGCAACGATTACGGGCGCAAAGCCACGCCATCTTAACCAGCAGCGCTACGGTGTTGGCTGACGACCCTCAGCTTACCGTGCGTTGGTCGGAACTTGGGGAGTCAACCCAGGCGAGTTACCCGCAGGAAAATCTGCGCCAGCCTATCCGCATTGTTGTTGATAGCCAGAATCAGGTCACGCCGGAACACCGTATTGTGCAACAGCCTGGAGAAACCTGGATTGCCCGGACAAAAGATGATCCTCGTAGTTGGCCGGAGACGGTGCGCAGCCTGAAGGTGCCGGAACATAACGGGCATCTGGATCTGGTGGTGCTGATGATGCTACTGGGCAAGCAGCAAATTAACAGCATTTGGGTTGAAGCAGGTCCAACGCTTGCGGGCGCGTTATTACAGGCCGGTCTGGTCGATGAGCTAATCGTGTATGTTGCGCCTAAACTGTTAGGCAGCGATGCACGAGGATTATGTGTGCTTCCAGGCCTTGAGAAACTGGCTGACGCCCCCCATTTCAAATTCAACGAAATACGCCATGTAGGTCCGGACCTTTGCCTGCATTTAGTGGGCGCATGATCTCCCGGTTCGAAAGGGAAGCAGCGCACAGATTATTATGATAAAATCCGCCCCCCTGCGGGGTCTAGTGAATCCGAAGGAAGAATATGAACATTATTGAAGCTAACGTTGCTACCCCGGACGCTCGCGTCGCCATCACCATTGCGCGTTTCAACAACTTTATCAATGACAGCCTGCTGGAAGGTGCGATCGACGCCCTGAAACGTATTGGTCAGGTTAAAGATGAAAACATTACCGTCGTTTGGGTTCCGGGCGCGTATGAGCTGCCGCTGGCAGCCTCAGTACTTGCAAAATCCGGTAAATACGACGCGGTGATTGCGTTAGGTACGGTGATTCGTGGTGGTACCGCGCACTTCGAATATGTGGCTGGCGGTGCAAGCAATGGCCTGGCGCATGTCGCTCAGGACAGTGGCATTCCGGTAGCCTTCGGTGTTCTGACCACCGAAAGTATTGAACAAGCCATCGAACGTGCTGGCACTAAAGCTGGCAACAAAGGCGCAGAAGCTGCACTGACTGCACTTGAAATGATTAATGTATTGAAAGCCATCAAGGCCTGATTTTTGTAAGGGGAAATCCGTGAAACCTGCTGCTCGTCGCCGCGCCCGTGAGTGTGCCGTCCAGGCGCTCTACTCCTGGCAGTTGTCCCAGAACGACATCGCTGATGTTGAATACCAGTTCCTGGCGGAACAGGACGTAAAAGATGTCGACGTTCTGTATTTCCGTGAACTGCTGTCCGGGGTGGCGACTAACAGCGCGTACCTGGATGGATTAATGAAGCCTTATCTGTCTCGTCTGTTGGAAGAGCTGGGTCAGGTAGAAAAAGCCGTGCTGCGTATTGCGCTGTTTGAACTGTCTAAACGTAGTGATGTGCCGTACAAAGTGGCCATCAACGAAGCGATTGAACTGGCGAAAACCTTCGGCGCTGAAGACAGCCATAAATTCGTGAACGGCGTACTGGATAAAGCAGCACCTGTGATTCGCCCCAACAAAAAGTAATCCCGAGGCCGGCTGGATGGTGGAACTTGTTTCCGCTGCCCCCGGCTTTTTCTTTTTTTTCTGCTGAGGCATAACGTATGGCATGCGGCGAATTTTCCCTGATTGCCCGTTATTTTGACCGCGTAAGAACGTCTCGTCTTGATGTCGAAACCGGTATTGGTGACGATTGCGCACTTCTGAACATCCCTGAAAAACAGACGCTGGCGATCAGCACCGATACGCTGGTGGCAGGCAACCACTTCCTCCCCGACATTGATCCCACCGATCTCGCCTGGAAAGCGCTGGCGGTGAATTTGAGCGATCTGGCGGCGATGGGAGCCGATCCTGCGTGGCTGACGCTGGCGCTCACACTGCCTGACGTCGATGAAGCCTGGCTTGAAGCCTTCAGCGATAGCCTGTTTGAACTCCTCAATTACTATGATATGCAGCTGATAGGTGGTGACACCACGCGTGGGCCACTGTCGATGACGCTGGGTATCCACGGCTACGTCCCTGTTGGACGGGCCTTAAAACGCTCCGGTGCGAAACCGGGGGACTGGATTTATGTGACCGGTACGCCGGGCGACAGCGCGGCCGGGCTGGCGATTTTGCAGGATCGCTTGCAGGTGGCAGATGCAAAAGACGCAGACTATCTGCTTAAACGTCATCTGCGTCCAACGCCGCGTATTTTGCAGGGACAAGCCCTACGCGATCTGGCCAGTGCGGCTATCGATATTTCCGACGGCCTGATTTCCGATCTGGGGCATATCGTCAATGCCTGCGGCTGTGGGGCGCGGGTTAACGTCGATGCGTTGCCATACTCCACGGCATTTGCCCAACACGTTGAGCCGGAACAAGCCCTGCGCTGGGCGCTTTCGGGGGGGGAAGATTATGAGTTATGCTTTACCGTACCGGAAATTAACCGTGGCGCACTGGACGTGGCGCTGGGAAATCTCGGCGCATCGTTTACCTGCATTGGGCAGATGAGCGCGGACGTGGAAGGCATTCACTTTACGCGCGACGGAAAACCCGTCACGTTCGACTGGAAAGGATATGACCATTTTGCCGCGCCTTAAAAAAGATGTCGCCAAAAGCCGCCTGAGTATGCGCAATCCGTGGCACCTGTTGGCCACCGGTTTTGGCAGCGGGCTGAGCCCAATTGTTCCAGGCACGATGGGATCGCTGGCGGCGATCCCTTTTTGGTATTTAATGACGTTTCTGCCGTGGCAGCTGTATTCACTGGTGGTCATGTTGTCTATCTGTATCGGCGTTTATCTGTGCCATCAAACGGCGAAAGATATGGGCGTGCACGATCACGGTAGCATTGTTTGGGACGAGTTTGTCGGGATGTGGATAACCCTGATGGCGCTGCCGACCCACGACTGGCAGTGGGTCGCCGCGGGATTTGTGATTTTCCGTATTCTGGATATGTGGAAGCCGTGGCCGATCCGTTGGTTCGATCGCAACGTGCATGGCGGTACGGGGATCATGATTGATGATATTGTGGCCGGAATACTCTCCGCCGGAATTTTGTATTTTATCGGCCATCACTGGCCGGTAGGGATCATTTAAATAGGTTTGCCGGATGGCAGCGTAAACGCCTTATCTGGCCTGGAAACACGATGGCGGTTTCGTAGGCCCGATAAGCGTAGCGCCATCGGGCAATGCCAGATTATTTAAATCCGACCACCGGATGCTGTTTGTACGGCGTTTCCAGCTCGGCAATCTGCTCTGGCTTCAGCGTCAAATCCACCGCATTAAGTAACTCATCCAGCTGTTCCTCGCGCGAAGTGCCGATAATCGGCGCTGCCACCCCCGGTTTGCTTAGCAGCCAGGCCAGCGCAACCTGCGCACGCGTTACGCCTAATTCCTCACTGACACCGGTCAGCCGCGCGGCAATTTGCGCGTCGTTTTCATCGCTCTCAGAGTATAAATTTTTACCGACTTCATCAGAAACCAGACGTGCGGTCGTTTCTCCCCAGGGGCGCGTCAGGCGACCACGCGCCAGCGGACTCCAAGGGATCACCGCGACGCCTTCCTGATAGCAAAGCGGCAGCATTTCGCGTTCTTCCTCACGGTAGATCAGGTTGTAGTGATCCTGCATGCTAACGAACTGCGCCCAGCCGTGTTGTTTCTGTAAAGCCAGCGCCTGAGCAAACTGAGACGCGTGCATGGATGAGGCGCCAATATAGCGAGCTTTACCGGCTTTCACTACGTCGTTAAGGGCTTCCAGCGTTTCTTCGATAGGCGTATTGTAATCCCAGCGGTGAATTTGCAGGATGTCCACATAGTCCATACCCAGGCGTCTGAGGCTATCGTCGATTGAGCGCAAGATTTGTGCGCGGGATAATCCTTCCGCTAAATCATCAACCTGGTGAAAAACCTTGGTGGCGACCACGACCTCTTCGCGGCGGGCGAAATCACGCAGCGCGCGGCCGACAATCTCTTCGCTGCTACCAGCGGAGTAGCTGTTGGCGGTATCAAAAAAGTTAATGCCGCCTTCAATAGCGTGTTTGATTATCGGGCGGCTGCTTTCTTCAGGTAGCGTCCAGGCGTGATTGCCGCGATTGGGCTCGCCAAACGTCATGCAACCCAGGCAAAGGCGGGAGACCCGTAGGTCGGTTTTTCCTAAGGTGTTGTATTTCATTAATCCACTCCTGCTATGCTCGTGATGAGTTAAGCATAGCAGGAGCGGGGAGGGGATTATGCCAGCCAGGCCTTGATTTTGGCCTCAATTCCAGTGGCATTAAGTCCCAGTTCGGCGCGAGCCTCGTCCTGAGTCCCCTGCGGGATGAAGAAGTCAGGCAGGCCAATGTTCAGCACCGGAACAGGCTTGCGATGGGCCATTAGCACTTCGTTTACGCCGCTACCAGCGCCGCCCATAATGGCATTCTCTTCGAGGGTGACCAGCACCTCGTGTTGGGCTGCCATTTCGAGGATCAACGTTTCATCCAACGGTTTCACAAAGCGCATATCAACCAGCGTGGCGTTCAGTGACTCTGCGACCTGAGCGGCTTCCGGCATTAGGGTGCCGAAGTTGAGGATCGCTACTTTCGCACCGTGACGCTTCACGATGCCTTTGCCGATTGGCAGATGTTCCAGCGGCGCCAGCTCAACGCCCACCGCGTTACCGCGCGGATAACGTACGACCGTTGGACCGTCGTTGTAGTGATAGCCGGTGAACAGCATCTGGCGACATTCGTTCTCATCGCTTGGGGTCATAATGACCATTTCCGGGATACAGCGCAGGAAAGAGAGGTCGAACGCCCCTTGGTGGGTTTGTCCATCTGCGCCAACGATACCCGCCCGGTCGACGGCGAACAGGACCGGCAGTTTCTGGATGGCGACATCATGCAGTACCTGATCGTAAGCGCGTTGCAGGAAGGTGGAGTAAATAGCCACGACCGGCTTATAACCGCCAATCGCCAGACCGGCCGCAAACGTCACCGCGTGCTGCTCGGCAATCGCCACATCAAAGTAGCGGTCCGGGAACTTACGTGAGAACTCCACCATACCGGAGCCTTCGCGCATCGCCGGGGTGATCGCCATCAGCTTATTGTCTTTCGCCGCGGTCTCACACAGCCAGTCACCGAAGATTTTTGAATAGCTCGGCAGGCCGCCGCTGCTTTTCGGCAGACATCCGCTGGATGGATCGAATTTGGGTACCGCGTGGAACGTAATCGGATCTTTTTCCGCAGGCTCGTAGCCACGACCTTTTTTGGTCATGATGTGCAGGAACTGTGGACCTTTGAGATCGCGCATGTTCTTAAGCGTGGTGATAAGCCCCAGCACGTCGTGACCGTCCACCGGACCAATATAGTTAAAGCCCAGCTCTTCAAACAGCGTACCCGGCACAACCATGCCTTTGATGTGCTCTTCGGTACGTTTGAGCAGTTCTTTAATCGGTGGTACACCGGAGAACACTTTCTTCCCGCCTTCGCGCAGCGAGGAGTAGAGTTTGCCAGAGAGCAGTTGCGCCAGGTGATTGTTCAGCGCGCCGACGTTCTCTGAAATCGACATTTCGTTGTCGTTGAGGATAACCAGCATGTCGGGCTTAATATCACCCGCGTGGTTCATCGCTTCAAATGCCATGCCTGCGGTGATTGCACCGTCCCCAATCACACAAACGGTACGGCGTTCCTTGCCTTCTTTCTCGGCGGCAACCGCAATACCGATACCTGCGCTGATGGAGGTTGAGGAGTGCCCAACGCTCAGTACGTCATATTCGCTCTCACCGCGCCATGGGAATGGATGCAAACCGCCTTTCTGCCGAATGGTGCCGATTTTATCGCGGCGGCCGGTCAGAATTTTGTGCGGGTAAGCCTGATGTCCCACATCCCAGATTAACTGGTCAAACGGGGTGTTGTAGACGTAGTGCAGCGCTACGGTGAGTTCCACCGTGCCCAGACCAGAGGCGAAGTGCCCGCTGGAACGGCTTACGCTGTCGAGCAAATAGCGGCGCAGTTCGTCGCAAAGCTTTGGCAGGCTCTCTTTTGGCAGCAGGCGTAACTCCTGAGTGGAGTCGACCAGCGCCAGGGTCGGGTATTTGGCTATATCAAAACTCATCGCAAGCTCATGGGATATGTTGGTTTATTTATCACGCTGGATTATGTAGTCCGCTAGCGCTTCCAGTGCCGAGGTATCGAGTGACTGTGCGGCCAGCAAACTTAGCGACTGGCGGGCATCCTCAATTAAATCCCGGGCTTTATTCTGGGCTTGCTCAAGACCCAGAAGTGCAGGATAGGTACTTTTGCCAAGCTGCTGGTCAGCACCCTGACGTTTACCCAATGTTGCAGTATCGCCTACCACATCCAGGATGTCATCCTGAACCTGGAAGGCCAGACCGATGCTTTCTGCGTACTTGTCGAGTATTGCCAGGCATTCTCGCCCTTTATCGCCTGCGCTTAACGCACCCAGACGCACGGCGGCGCGAATCAATGCCCCGGTTTTATGGCGGTGAATACGCTCCAGCGCATCCAATTCTACCTGATGGCCTTCAGCGTCCAGATCCAACGCCTGACCGCCGCACATACCGGCGATACCGCTGGCCTGGGCCAGTTCAGAGATCATCGCGATGCGGTCACGATCAGAAACTTCCGGCATCGGGGCGTCGCTGATAATGGAGAACGCCAGCGTCTGTAGCGCATCTCCAGCCAGGATCGCATTAGCCTCGCCAAATTTTACGTGGCAGGTCGGCAGACCGCGGCGCAGGTCATCGTCGTCCATCGCGGGTAAGTCATCGTGCATCAGCGAATAGGCATGGATACACTCGACGGCGGCAGCGGGAGCATCAAGCGTACTCAGGCTGACGCCAAACATCTGACCGGTCGCATACACCAGAAACGGGCGCAGACGTTTACCGCCTAATAATGCGCCATATTGCATGGTTTCGACCACGGGAGTGTTCTGAAAGGGCAATGGCGCGATAAAACGGCTCAGTGCCTGGTTGGCCTGCTCAACGCAAGCCTGTAGCTGCTGCGTAAAATCCATTTACTCATTATCCGGTGTGAAAGGCGTAAGGGCGGCGTCTTCAGTATCTGACAGCAGGATTTGTACGCGCTGTTCAGCCTGTTGCAACTTGACCTGTCCCTGACGTGCTAACTGTACGCCACGTTCAAATTCGTTCAACGCTTCTTCCAGCGGCAGGTCGCCGCTTTCCAGACGGGTAACAATCTGTTCCAGGTCGCTCAGCGCTGTTTCAAAACTGGCTGGCGCTTCATTTTTCTTCGGCATAATGAATGTCTGACTCTCTGTATTGGCAGCACAAGGCTATGGTAACGGACTCGCACTGATAAGCAAATAACGCACAATGGTAAGGCGATGTGCACAGGATGACCATGATGGTGGTATACTTGCGCGCCTGGATGCAGCCGCAGGGTATGGGCTGCTGTATTTTTTTCCATTACAAGTCATTCAGACTTGCCAAAGAACCATTGCCGCCATGAAGTTTATCATTAAATTGTTCCCAGAAATCACCATCAAAAGCCAATCTGTGCGTTTGCGCTTTATAAAAATTCTGACAGGGAACATTCGTAACGTTTTAAAGCACTATAATGAAGACCTTGCCGTTGTCCGCCACTGGGATCACGTTGAGGTTCGCGCTAAAGATGAAAGCCAGCGCCTGGATATTCGCGACGCGCTGACCCGTATTCCGGGGATCCACCATATTCTCGAAGTTGAAGACGTGCCGTTTACCGATATGCACGATATTTTCGAGAAAGCGCTGGTGCAGTATCGCGATCAACTGGAAGGCAAAACCTTCTGCGTACGCGTTAAGCGTCGCGGTAAGCATGAGTTTAGCTCTATTGAGGTGGAACGCTATGTTGGCGGTGGACTGAACCAGCATATTGAATCCGCGCGCGTGAAGCTGACGAAGCCGGACGTGACGGTTAATCTTGAAATCGAAAACGACCGTCTGCTGCTGGTTAAAGGCCGCTATGAAGGTATTGGCGGTTTCCCGATCGGGACGCAGGAAGATGTACTGTCGCTGATTTCCGGTGGTTTCGACTCCGGCGTGTCCAGCTATATGCTGATGCGTCGCGGTTGCCGTGTGCACTACTGCTTCTTTAATCTCGGCGGCGCAGCGCATGAAATCGGCGTTCGTCAGGTGGCGCATTATCTGTGGAACCGCTTTGGTAGCTCGCATCGCGTGCGTTTTGTCGCGATCAACTTTGAGCCGGTGGTTGGCGAGATCCTGGAGAAAGTCGACGACGGTCAGATGGGCGTGGTCCTTAAACGTATGATGGTTCGTGCAGCGTCGAAAGTCGCTGAGCGCTACGGCGTACAGGCGCTGGTAACCGGTGAAGCGCTGGGCCAGGTGTCCAGCCAGACGCTGACCAACCTGCGCCTGATCGATAACGTTTCTGACACCCTGATCCTGCGCCCGCTTATCTCCCATGATAAGGAGCACATCATTAATCTGGCGCGTGAAATTGGTACTGAGGACTTTGCCCGTACCATGCCGGAATACTGCGGTGTGATTTCAAAAAGCCCGACGGTGAAAGCGATTAAAGCGAAGATTGAGGCCGAAGAAGAAAACTTCGATTTCTCTATCCTCGATAAAGTGGTTGAAGAAGCGAACAATATCGATATTCGTGATATCGCCCAGCAGACGCAGCAGACCGTGGTGGAAGTGGAAACCGTGAGCGGCTTCGGCCCGAACGATGTGATTCTGGATATCCGCTCTGTGGATGAACAGGATGACAAACCGCTGAAGGTTGACGGTGTGGACGTCGTTTCTCTGCCGTTCTACAAACTGAGCACCAAATTCGGCGATCTGGACCAGAGTAAAACCTGGCTGCTGTGGTGTGAACGCGGGGTGATGAGCCGTCTGCAGGCGCTGTATCTGCGCGAGCAGGGCTTTGAAAACGTGAGGGTATATCGCCCGTAGTGACTTTTGCCTGAGGGTGCTGCGCTTATCAGGCCTGCAAGCGGTATGTTTTGTAGGCCTGATAAATTGTTTACGCTGCCATCCGGCAATATAACAATATTATTCAAAACGGATGGGGAGCTTTTTCCCGTTCGACTCCCAGACACCCTGATAGACGCCGTCTTTTAACTCCAGCGTTATCTTCTCTTCCGATTGTTCAGCGGCAGAGGTCTTCAGTACATAATGTTGATTGTCGGCTGTGTCGCATTTACCGTTTAATTCAATCGGTGCGCCAAATTTCTGGTAAAAGTAAGCCCCTTCAAAAAAATCACCGTATTTGCAGTCGACCTTCAACACAATACGCATGCTTTTTCCCAACGTGCCGTACATGACCTTGCCGTCAATGCCGGGCGCTGGCGAAACCGGTGTAGATCTCTTTGCGGCAGTCAGATACTGGCCGTAAGGCGTGAGCTGATTATGCAGTTCAACGGTCGGGATTTTCGTGGTGAAATCGCCCAGTTCGTCACCCGCGCGATTGGCGTGGTTGCTACAACGTCCGTTCAGGAAAGCCAGATGGTCTTTTTGCAGGGAGAATTTGTCGATGTAGTACAGACCGTCGGTGTAGGTTGCACACGATGCGTAGAATTCGGCAAAGCCAGAATCTCCACCGTCTTCTTTTATTTGCTCCGGCTTTTGTGATTTCTGTGCGGCAACAAAGGTATCAATTTGGCTGCGGATATCTTTTCTGATACGGGTGTTTAATTCGGTCATCGTGGAGCGGGAAAAGAGGTCGTTAAGGGTAATTGTCGCGCCGTTGGCTAAATCGAAGCTGATCGGTACATTGTACGACTCGCAATACGCCCCGCAGCCTTCGACAAACATGTTGAGGGTCAACACTTTGGCGTCGCGATACTCAACCGTGTAGTCAAGGTTTGCGGTGGGATTCATCTCTGATTTCGCAAACTGATTCACGGTCGCTCGTGGATTATTTCCCGGTAGCTGATTGATAAAGCTTGTGAAAATATAATCGTTAATGCGTTTTGCAACCTGTGGGTTATCCGTTGAGGTAAACCACGGCACGCGATATTGCATCTCAGTGCTTGCGGGATAGCGATACTCAAGGCTCTCAATTTCAAGTTGAGTCGCACTGGCGTAGCCGGAAAGGAGCAGTAAAGCCACTCCGCTCAGATATCCTTTCATCATAATTCCTTGAATGCGAGTGGCCTGAAGATTACTCGTAGTAGTTATAAATTCCCGCTGCCATCACCAGTTGTGATGCCACTTCGTAAGCTTTTTCGCGACTCACCAGGAGATCAATGATTTTTAAACCGAAATCGATTGAGGTTCCCGGTCCCTGGCTGGTTAACAGATTGACGCGCGGATCCCATACGACGCGCTTATCCTGCCACTGGTCAGTGGGAATATTGTCTTTCAGCGCCGGAAAACCGGTCATGTTACCGATGGGAAAAATATCGTGTGGGACGAGGACTGTGGCGGCAGCGGCGCAAATTGCCGCGACAATGCGCCCGGAGCGATGAAACTGTTTCACGGTTTCGACAAGCAGAGGGCTGTCGCGAAAACACTCGGCGCCTTTAATACCGCCGGGCAGCACGATAATGTCGAAATCCCCGTCAGCAACTTCCACTAATGGTGCATCCGCCAGTAGTTTTACGCCGCGTGAGCACACGATCGTCAGGCCGCCATCGCTGGCAACGCTTGCGGTCGTGACCTTAATTCCGCCGCGAACCAGCAGATCGATAGTGGTGACCGCTTCGGTCTCTTCACTACCAGGGGCGAGACATACCAGTGCTTGAGCGCTCATACTCACTTTCCTTTCTCTTAACCATTTCAAACAGGCGGGCATTTTCCGGGACGGCGATGCCGTGCGCGCGGGCGCGTTTTAGCAAATAACCGGTAATGTAGTCGATCTCAGTATGGCGCAGGGCATGTATGTCTTGCAGCATTGATGAGATATTTTCCGCCGTACTGTCAATCACTTGCTCAACATAATAGCGTAAATCATCTGCTGATGTGTGGTGGCCTTCGCGTTCAATGACCGCCGCCACCTCCTCGCAGATGAGTGCTATTTTTTCAGGATGATGGCGTAACTCTCCATTCGAGCAATCCCATAATGCGGTCAGCGGGTTAATGACGCAGTTGACGGCCAGCTTGCGCCACAACTCAGCGCGAATATTGTTGTGCCAGGCGACGTCCGGCAGCACCTCTTGCAGGACTTCAGCCAGATAACTGAAATCACCGTCTTGTTCACGCGCCGGACCAATCCTTGTTGTTCCCTGAGCGACATGAATGATCACGTTCCCGTCACGGCGTGCCGCGTGGGTTGTGGTGCCCATCAGCAGAGGTTGCTTAATGTTATGTAACTCTTCAATCGTCCCCATACCGTTGTGAATCAGCAGAATGGGAGTGGTGTCAGGCAGAATGGCGGCCAGGCCTTTGACCGCATCAGAAACCTGCCAGGCTTTCAGAGTGACAAGCAACAGGTCGCTTTTCGCCAAAAAATCGGGGTCGTTTGCCGTCAGGGATTCATTGAATACTGACCCATCCGTGTCGATCAGGTTAACGCTGCAATAGGGTTGCGGTACGCGTAGCCACCCCTGAACCTCATGTCCATGTTTGCACAGCGTGGTTAGCCAAAGCTGTCCTAACGCTCCACATCCCAGTACGGTAATTTTCATTCTTCCTCCTCACCTGCAACATCACCAGGTGTTAATCCATATCGGCCGTACCCCATTATTGTTCGCAGGTATCAGTACCACGTACAATTAAAGGATACAGCCTAGTATAGCGCTGTCTGTTGTGTAACTTTGCAGGTATTATGCTTCGCATCAAAAATGAAGGGAGAGGAAAAGATGCCATCTTTCGATATTGTTTCTGAAGTTGATCTTCAGGAAGCCCGTAACGCGGTAGATAACGCCAGCCGCGAAGTGGAGTCACGCTTTGATTTTCGTGGCGTTGAAGCGACTTTTGAGCTGAACGAGTCGAATAAGACGATTAAGGTGCTAAGCGAGTCTGATTTCCAGGTCAATCAGTTGCTGGATATTTTACGTGCCAAGCTGCTGAAACGTGGTATTGAAGGCACTTCGTTGGACGTACCAGAAACCTTCGTGCACAGCGGTAAAACCTGGTTTGTTGAAGCTAAGCTGAAACAGGGTATTGAAAGCGCGGTGCAAAAGAAAATCGTTAAGCTGATCAAAGACAGCAAACTGAAGGTGCAGGCGCAGATTCAGGGCGAAGAAATCCGCGTGACCGGCAAGGCGCGTGACGATCTGCAATCCGTTATGGCGCTGGTTCGCGGCGGCGATCTCGGCCAGCCGTTCCAGTTTAAGAACTTCCGCGATTAAGTCGTAATGCCTGATGGCGCTACGCTTATCCGGCCTACAGGTTTCACACGCTATTTGTAGGCCGGGTCAAACGATAGTCGCCATCTGGCACTCTTCACGCCTGGCTGATGGCCTGTTCAACCTCAAATCGATTCGTCACTTTGCTGTCGATTTTCACGTAAGCCGAATGCTCTTTCGCTACAATTAACACTTCGCTTATCCCTTCTTTAGCCAGCAGACGCTGCTTAAGGGTGTCATCTGCGGCAATCTCAGGTGGGATTTCCACTCGCAGGCTACTGACATATGGCGGCTCTTTCATTGTGCTTGCCACCAACAACCAAACTGCCGCCAGAAGCGCGCCGGCCAGGAATACCGCCTGACCATCAAACATTTCGACCACCCAACCGCCGAGCGAACCGCCAATCGCCACGCCAAGAAACTGGCTGGTGGAGTAAACGCCCATCGCCGTGCCTTTATAGCCAGCCGGAGACTCTTTGCTGATAAGCGAGGGGAGGAGGGCCTCCATCAGGTTAAAGGCGAGGAAGAATATCTGAACGCCTGCAATCAGCCCCCAAAAACGCACGTTAGCGCTCCACAATACAATCTCTGCGATAAGGATCAGTAACACGCAGGCGAGGAATACGCGCTTCATCCGCCGCTTCACTTCTGCGTAGATGATGAACGGCACCACGGAAACAAAAGACAGCAGCATCGTCACCAGATAAATTTTCCAGTGCTCTGCGGCGGGGAAACCGGCTTTCGCCAGTTGGCCCGGTAAGGCGACGAAAGTGGACATCAACAAAATGTGCAGACACATGATGCCAAAGTTGAGCTTGAGCAGTTTGGGCTCCGCCAGCACTTTGCTGAAGCTGCCTTTTACCATGCCAGATTCGCGGTTCAGCACGTGGCTGGTGCTATTGGGAACGACCCAAATGGTTAGCACGATGCCGGTGGTTGCAAGAGCTGCAATCATCCAGAACAGCGCGTGTAGCCCCAGCGCATGGGTAACGATCGGTCCTAGCACCATCGCAATGGCGAAGGTGATACCAAAGCTGACGCCGATAAACGCCATCGCTTTGGTACGGTTTTGCTCACGGGTTAAGTCGGAAAGCAGCGCCATCACGGCGGCGGCAATCGCGCCAGAGCCTTGCAAAGCGCGACCGAGAATAATGCCCCAGATTGAATCGGAGAGGGCGGCAATCACGCTGCCGAGAACGAACACCGCCAGCCCGCCGACGATAAGCGGCTTACGACCGATGCGGTCAGAAAGCAGACCAAAGGGGATCTGGAAAACGGCTTGCGCCAGACCATAAATGCCAATGGCAAGGCCAATTAGCGCTTCACTGGCACCCTGTAGCGCCATACCGTACGTGGTCAGAACCGGCAGAACCATAAACATGCCAAGCATGCGCAACGAGAATACGGTCCCTAAACCCCAGGTGGCGCGCAACTCACCGGGCGTCATTTTGTAATCGTTCATTCCCACCTCTGTATTAATTTCGCGCCTAGTGTAAAGCGGGGAAGGAGTGCGGTAAACCTCTACGATATGTGGAATTGTGTAGTGGGAAAATCGAAATAATTACAACTGCGACTAATTTACTTGCGATAATTACAGGTGTAGTCTTTTTGTGGTTATTTCTAATGGAAAGAGGGAAAAGGAAAATGGCGATTCCGGGCAATATGTGGATTTATGACGATGGTGGTGCGCTGATTAAGGGCGGGTGTGATGTAAAGGGAAGAGAATACAGTATTGAATTTAAAGGCTTTCATCACAATTTGTCTATTCCCACTGATAACGGTACAGGCAAGCCAACAGGCACACGCCAACATTCACCGATGATGATCGTCAAAGAGTTTGACTACTCTAGCCCGTATTTATACAAAGCTGTCGCTTCTGGTCAGAATCTTAAGTCCGCAGAGATTCGTTGGTACAAAATCAATGATGCCGGTCAGGAAGTTGAATACTTCAATATGTTTCTGGAAGGGGTGCGGATTGTCTCCGTTTCTCCCTCGATGGCTGGTCCAGAGGACATGAATAATAACCATCTTGAAACCATAGAATTACGCTACGAAAAAATCACCTGGAAGCATTGCGACGGGAACATTATCTATACCGACGCATGGAATGACCGGCAGACGGCATAATGGGGGATTGAATGGACACAACTGAAGAGGCGAATGGAACCTATTGGTATCATGGTCACGCTAACGTAACGTCGGGTGAACTGTTTGATTTGATATTCATTGAGCAGTTGGCAGATTCATTAGGTATCACCACGGAAGCTGTTATGCTGGTTTTGATCGGTCAACCATTTATTCCTGTCAAAGGAAAACTATCAGCAGCCACGAACACCCCAGGCACTAGTATTGCATCAATTCTATGTAGAAAACTTCTGAAAGGGGCTCGGTTCCCGTTTGGTTTAAGACTACACGCTCCTATGGGGAAGTTTTCCAAATTGAAGATGGTTCCAACAAACCAAATAGCAACTTACATAGGCCGTTGGGTTCCTTTTGTTGGGCATGCTCAGTTAATCGTGCTTTTGTTCGCGGTGACAAAACATACCCGCGATAAATACAACCTCATCGTACGACCCAAAGATCGCATACAGTGGACATCTTTCTGATGAGAAATTATGAAGCTGAAGTTATTGAGTACATCATGAAGAATTACCCAATCAGGGAACGTTGGTTTAGGCCTGGTCTTAAGCAGGTCACGAAAGAATGGACCCTGGAGGATGATTTTCAGTTTATTCCGGAAGATGCATATGATTTTTTAGCTGATTTATTTGAGCATTTTGATATTGAATATTCGAACTTTGATGGAAGGAATTATATTGAACAAGAATACCCTTTCTGGAAAAAAGATCCTCCTGAAATTGAATTAAAGCCTTTGACAGTAGAGATGATTATAGAGTCAGCAAAGGCGGGGAAATGGCTTTATGACTGAATAACATCCCTGCCAATAAAAAAGGGTGCCGGAGGCACCCTTTTCGTATCAGCAGATCTTTACCAGACGTAAGTCAGAAGGTTCTGCGAGTTTGGCACCATAAAGTCAACGGACATCATCACGGAAAGCGCGGTAATGGCGATGATGGAGAAACCGAACAGCTTGCGTGCCCAGACCCTGTCATCTTCCACTTTATAACCGCGCAGCGCCATGCCCAACCACCAGACGCTCACCGCCGCAGCAACAATCAGGTATTTATAACCAGCATAGCCGCCCAGGGTTAGCATCAGCGTGGCGATAGCAAACGCCACGATGTACAGCGTGATATGGTTCTTCGCGACCGAAATACCTTTCACCACCGGCAGTACCGGGATGTTGGCTGCCTGATAATCCTTAAAGCGGAAAATCGCAATCGCGTAAGAGTGCGGCATCTGCCACAGACTGAAAATAGCCAGCAGAATCAGCGCACCGCTATCGAACTCACCTGTTACGGCGCAGTAGCCAATCACCGGCGGCGCAGCGCCGGAGAGTGAGCCAATCAGCGTGCCATAAACGGAATGGCGCTTCATGTACAGGCTATAGACGCCCACATAGACCACGAAGCCCATTACCCCCAGCCAGCAGGCCAGAGGGTTCGCGCCAAACCACAGCAGCATAAAGCCAGCAATACCCAGCAGGGTGGCGTATACCAGCGAGACCGCAGGGGAAATCAGACCTTTAACCAGCACACGGTTTTTGGTCCTCTCCATCTTCCTGTCGATATCCCTGTCGATGTAGTTGTTAAATACACAACCCGACGCCACAACCAGTGACACCCCAACCAACGTGTAGATAAACAGGGGATAATCAATGCTGCCTTTCGAGGCCAGCAGGAATCCCCCAATCACCGAGATCAGGTTGCCAAAGATGATGCCTGGTTTTGTTACTTGCAGGTATTGCTTAAACATCATAATCGCCGCTCTTAGTGCATCATCATGTTGTAGTTAAGGTTCCACATAATCCAGATGGAGCCCACAACCAGGATGGCGATGATTAGCACAGTAAAGACAAAGGCTGTCATGTTCCAACCTTCATCAGATTTGCTATTCATGTGCAGGAAGCACACCAGGTGCACCAGAATCTGTACCACTGCCATTGCCAGAATAGTTCCCAGAATGACGGCAGGAGAGGCAGAACCTGTCATGACCATCCAGAACGGAATAACCGTCAGGATTATCGACAGGATAAAACCTGTCATGTAGGTTTTTACGCTGCCATGGGATGCGCCGCCGCTCTCGTTAGAATGACTCATTACATCGCCCCCATCAGATAAACAACAGTGAACACACAGATCCACACCACATCCAGGAAGTGCCAGAACAGGCTCAGGCACATGATGCGGGTACGGTTAGTACTGGTCAGGCCGCGACGAGCAACTTGCACCATCAGCACCGCCATCCAGATAAGACCGGAGGTGACGTGCAGACCGTGCGTGCCGACCAGCGCGAAGAACGCAGACAGGAAGCCGCTGCGATCCGGGCCCATACCGTTAACAATCAGGTGATGGAATTCATAGAGTTCCATCCCGATGAATCCGGCACCAAACAAGAAGGTCAACGCCAGCCAGGAGATAACCTGGCTCTTGTTGTTCTTGTACATGGCGATCGCCGCCATGCCGTAAGTAATAGAGCTGAATAACAGCAGGAATGTTTCAACCAGAACGAACGGCAGTTCAAAAATGTCCTTACCTGTTGGGCCTCCTGCGGTGCCGTTCACCAGAACGGCATAGGTTGCAAACAGAATAGAGAACAGAATGCAGTCGCTCATCAGGTAGACCCAGAATCCGAAGATCTTGGTCTGGCCTGCATCGTGGTGCCCGTGTTCGTGCGCGTGGGCAGTCGCGTGCGTTAAAGTATCAGTTGCCATTTTTCAGCCCTGCCTTAGTAATCTCATCGAAATGCTGGTTTTCCAGTTTTTCGACTTCCGGGACCGGCACGTAGTAATCCACGTCTTCATCAAAGCTTTTCACAATCCAGCTGATGATCATGCCTGCGAAGCTTGCAATCGCCAGCCACCAGATATGCCAGATCATGGCGAAACCAAACAGTGTTGCGAAGGCGGTAATGACGATACCGGCACCGCTGTTTTTCGGCATATGAATTTCTTCATAGTGCGCAGGCTGCTTGTACGCTTCACCTTTTTCTTTCATTTCCCAGAAGGCATCACGCTCATGAACGTGCGGCACAACAGCAAAGTTGTAGAACGGAGGCGGGGAAGAGGTTGCCCACTCCAGCGTACGACCACCCCATGGGTCACCGGTCAGGTCGCGGTTCTGCTCGCGGTCGCGAATAGAAACGAAAATCTGAATCAGCTGGCACAGGATACCCAATGCAATCAGCGCGGCACCGCAGGCGGCAACGACCAGCATCGGATGGAACTGCGGGTCAATCTGCTGGCTGAGGCGACGGGTCATCCCCATAAAGCCCAGCACATACAGCGGCATAAACGCCACGAAGAAGCCGATGATCCAGAACCAGAATGCGCGTTTACCCCAGGTTTCGTTCAGCGTGAAGCCAAACGCTTTTGGCCACCAGTAGGTCATACCTGCGAAGCATCCAAATACGACGCCGCCGATGATAACGTTATGGAAGTGCGCAATCAGGAACAGACTGTTGTGCAGCACGAAGTCCGCACCCGGAACCGCCAGCAGTACGCCGGTCATGCCGCCGACTGAGAAGGTAACGATAAAGCCAATCGTCCACAGCATCGCTGAGTGGAATACGATACGACCCTGGTACATGGTGAACAGCCAGTTGAAGATCTTCACCCCGGTCGGGATGGCGATAATCATGGTGGTAATACCGAAGAAGGCGTTTACGTTAGCGCCTGCACCCATGGTGAAGAAGTGGTGCAGCCAAACAACGAACGACAGAACGGTGATACAGACGGTTGCCCACACCAGTGAGGTGTAACCAAACAGACGTTTACGTGAGAAGGTTGCAGCGATTTCGGAGAACACACCGAAGACCGGCAGAACCAGAATGTACACTTCCGGATGGCCCCAGGCCCAAATCAGGTTGATGTACATCATCATGTTGCCGCCCATATCGTTGGTAAAGAAATGGGTGCCCAGATAGCGATCCAGGGTCAGCAACGCGACGGTAACCGTCAGGATTGGGAAAGACGCGATAATCAGGATGTTCGCACACAGCGATGCCCAGCTAAATACCGGCATCTTGAACATGGTCATTCCTGGCGCACGCATCTTAATGATGGTCACAAAGAAGTTGATCCCGGTTAGGGTTGTACCAATACCGGACAACTGGACTGCCCATATCCAATAATCGACCCCGACGCTTGGACTGTACTCTATTCCCGAGAGTGGCGGGTACGCCAGCCAACCGGTCTGTGCGAATTCACCCACGCCCAGAGACAGGTTAACCAGGATTACGCCGACAACGGTGAACCAGAAGCTCAGGTTGTTCAGGAACGGGAATGCAACGTCACGTGCGCCGATCTGCAGCGGAACCACCAGGTTCATCAGACCGATAACAAATGGCATTGCCACGAAGAAGATCATAATCACGCCGTGAGCCGTGAAGATCTGGTCGTAGTGGTGAGGTGGCAGGAAGCCCGCTTCACCTGCAGAAGCCAGCGCTTGCTGACTACGCATCATGATGGCGTCGGCAAAGCCACGAATCAACATGACGATTGCGACAATGACATACATGATGCCAAGGCGTTTGTGGTCAACCGAAGTTAGCCACTCTTTCCACAGGTAGGTCCACTTACCGAAGTAAGTGATTAGGCCCAGTAAGGCCGCACCACCGATGATAATGGCAGCGATCGTAACCATGACAATTGGTTCATGGAACGGCACTGCATCCAGCGTCAATTTTCCGAACATCGTATTCTTCCTCGGCCCCTTAGTGAGCGGATTCCGCGTGGCTCATGTCCATGCCTTCCATTCCTTCGTGTGCGCTGTGCTCACCTTCGGGTTGGGTCATGTCCATGCTCTTACCGTGAGCCATAAATTTGTTAATAACGTCTTTAAACAAATCTGGTTTCACGTTGGAGAAGTATTCCACCTGGTTGTATTCGCTTGGCACAGCCACTTTTTCGAACGCAGCCATGTCGCTCATGGTGTTCGTGGACTGTTTAGCTTTAGCAACCCATTGGTCGAATTCGGCGCGGTCCTTTGTTGCGATAGCCTTGAACTTCATACCGGAGAAGCCTGGTCCGCTATAGCTTGCGGAGATACCATCATAAGTACCGACTTCGTTGGCGATCAGATGCAGTCGAGTCTGCATTCCGGCCATGGCATAAATCTGGCTACCCAGACGCGGGATAAAGAAGGAGTTCATCACGGAGTTGGACGTCACTTTGAACTCAACCGGAGTATTCGCCGGGAAGGCGATTTCATTCACGGTAGCGATACCTTGTTCCGGATAGATGAAGAACCATTTCCAGTCCATGGAAACCACTTCAATGGTAATGGGCTTCTCGTCATGCGCCAGCGGTTTGCTTGGCTCAAGAGCGTGAGTGGTTTTCCAGGTCAGTACGGCAAGGAAAATGATGATTAAGATCGGCACCGTCCAGACCACAGCTTCCACTTTATTGGAGTGTGACCAGTTCGGGCTGTACTTCGCATCTTTATTGCTTGCACGATACTTCCAGGCGAAACCAACAGCCATCAAGATGGCAGGAATAACGACAATCAACATCAGGCCAAATGCCGTCAGTATCAGAGAACGTTGTTCCAGTCCAATCTGTCCTTTAGGGTCAAGCAGCGCAGAATTACAGCCACTGAGTAATGCAGTGCCTGCAATTAATGACAACCATCCCAAACTTTTATTGTATTTCCTGAGTCTCATTTAACGACCTCAATTCCACGGGACCGGGTGGCGTTTAAAGTGTGAGGGCATTTTACGGGAAGGTTACATTACTGTAAACATCCTTGGATCTGTGTTACTGGGTTCTGCCGGGCATGTCACATATGTTGCAATATATGTCGTTTTGACTTTAAGAACCTGTTGCAACATCACGTTATAACGAAAGCGGGCAAGCGGGAGACGTGCTGAGGGCAATTGGTATAACCAATACGAAAATAAAACAATTGTTTAACAATTGATTATCAATAAAAAGACAATTGCAGAACAAAAAATAAATCTGTAGTGGCTGAATCGAGTAAGGGAAATAGTATATATAAAAGGCGTCAATAATTTCCAAATTCTTTGGCGCACAAAATAACAAATAATATTTTTAGTAATTGTTGTTTATTTAGCCGTTATAATTACGCAGGGTGATTACAACGGCGATATTAATGTGGATTTTTACGCCAGGCGGGTTTTGCGCAGTGCCAGATAATCCAGCAATCCACCAAAAACGACCCCGCAGACCGCGACCACTACCGAGATTTCCAGCAGTTCCGGCAGGAAGGAGAAGTGGGTGTAATCCAGCGCGTTCATGGTTAACAGCAGCAGCCAAACCACCAGCAGACAGCAGCCCGCAACCAACGTCATTAATGCCAGGCTGTACGCGCCACGAAATTCCGTGCGCGGAATGAAGCTCTCATTTTGCCAGCTATGTTCCAGAGTCTGACGACAAACCAGCAGCAGTATGAGGCCGGGGATAGCGGCAAACACAGAGAACAAATAAAACGTTGGCCACCCGTGCGCTTCAACAAACCAACCTGCTACCGGGCCAACGTAAACGCGACCAACGGCTGAAAGCGCGGAGAGCAGAGCGAACTGGGTCGCTGAGAAGGACTTATTGCACAGCGTCATTAATAAGGCGACAAACGCTGCCGTACCCATGCCACCACACAGGTTTTCAAAGAAGACGGCGGCGGCCATACTGAACATGTGTTTGTCAGTGATGGACAATAACCAGTAGCCCGCATTCGACGCCCCCTGCAGGATGCCGAAAATCAGCAATGCGCGAAACAGCGAAAGGCGTTGCATCAGGATCCCGCCGTACAGCGCGCCAACGATGGTTGCCAGCAGTCCGAGCGTTTTATTCACCACGCCAACTTCACCCGCATCAAATCCGACGCCGCGGATTAAAAAGGTTGTAGTCAGGCTCATGGCAAAGGCATCCCCGAGCTTATACAGAACGATAAGCAGCAGAATTAGCCAGGCGTTGTTACGACCAAAGAAGTCGCGCAGCGGGGCCACAACCGCTTGCTCCAGCGTTTTGGGCACCGGAATGGCATCAGTCGGTTCGGGCGCTAGCAGGGTAGCGATGATGCAAGGTATCAGCAGCGCTGCCATCAGCCAGTACATTCCTTGCCAGCCCAGCCAGCGGTCGGCCATCCACAGAGCCAGCCCACCGGAAACCAGCATCCCTAAACGATAGCCCAGCACGCTGATAGCCGCGCCGGTGCCGCGTTCTTCGGCGGGTAGCACGTCGGTTTTCCATGCGTCAAAGACGATATCCTGCGATGCCGAGCAAAACGCGATCACCACCGCAAGCGCGGCCATCCAGCGTAGCTGCGTGCCAGGCTCCAGAAAGCCCATCGCGGCGATAGAAATCAGTAACAGCACCTGAGTTGCCAGCAACCAACCACGGCGTCGACCTAAAAACGGCGGCGTGTAGCGGTCCATTAGCGGAGACCAGAGGAACTTAAACACGTAGGCCTGGCCGACCAGAGAAAAGAAACCGATAGTTTTAAGATCGATATTCTCGACTGTCATCCATGCCTGAAGCGTACCCGAGGTCAGTGCGAGTGGTAAACCGGAGGCGAATCCCAGTATAAGCAGGATAGCTGAACGTGGTTGCTGAAAAATACGTAAGTAATGACTGGACATGGGCTTCTATAGGCCCGACGAACGCCGGGCCATATGGGCAGAAATTAACGAGCGTTCTGCTTGATGAAATCGTGAACGCTGGTGTCCTGAGACATATCAGCGATGGTATCGGTCAGCACGCTGTTAACGGCGTCAGCGATATTTTTGTTAGAGGCCTGCAGTGCGCCTTCAACAGAATAGCTTGCGCGGTAGTTTTTGGTCATCTTGTTGCCGTTAGCAGCGGTCGCAATGATGGCGATGTCTGCCTTGGTGGCGATGTTATAGCGCACGCTACCCTGGGACACGTCTGCATACAGCTGGCTAACAATGATTTGCAGGTTAACAGCACCGTTTGGCCCAATCATATAACCGCGTGCGGTCATCTGTTTTTCCAGTACTTCTTGCAGCAGGAAGCGCAGATCGCGGGACGCGGTCAGGGTAACAAGCTGGTTGTCACGGGTAACTTTTGCCAGCGCCTGATCCTGACGCTGGTCGGCACCGTTGATGCTAACGGTCACACCCATCAGGCTCGGGTCCTGCTGTGGCAGGGTAATTTTCGGGGAAACTTCAATAGTGGTCGGCGGCGTTGCGCATCCAGCTAACATAAACAGCGCGACAAACGGGACGAGGATTTTTTTAAACATGCCAGGGCTCTCAGCGAATCTAAATTGTATGGTTGGAGAAAATTCCCGCCATCATAACATCGCCAACGATGAGGGGAAGTGGGTAACGCATGTAAATTCATTGTGTTGTCAGTTTTATGTCTTTGTGGAGACCATAAACGGACTTTTTGCAATAAATCGAAGTGAGGATTTAGTGAACTTCATCCATTTGGCTGAGAAAATCAGACAAACGCTAATTTTTTGTTGCTAAGGTGTAATGAAAGCGGTAAAAGCGGCTAGTATTTAAAGGGATGGGTGACATCTCAGCGTTGTCGGAGGAAAAACTTCATGATGATTCGTGAGCAAATAGAAGAAAAATTAAGGGCAGCGTTCCAACCCGTGTTCCTCGAAGTTGTGGATGAAAGCTATCGTCACAATGTCCCGGCAGGTTCTGAAAGCCACTTTAAGGTTGTGCTGGTTAGCGATCGCTTTACAGGTGAGCGTTTTCTGAATCGTCATCGGATGATTTACAGCACCTTAACGGTGGAGCTTTCCACAACCGTTCATGCACTTGCCCTGCATACCTACACCATTAAGGAGTGGGAAGCGTTGCAGGATACGATTTTTGCATCGCCTCCGTGTCGTGGGGCGGGAAGCATCGCGTAAAAACGGATTTGCAACAACCGACGCTTTTCCAGTATGTTGCTACAGATTATGTGAAAACGGCCTGCGGGCCGTTTTGTTTTGTCTGAATTCTGGGGCAGTCGTACAGTATTCAGACAAAAATTAGCCGGGAATTGTGAAAAAAGCCGCAGCAACGCGCGATAACCGTTCTCGACTCATAAAAGTGATGCCGCTATAATGCGCGTCTTATTTTTCGGAATGTCTTCGGGATGATTCTGACGACAGGGAATGTGATTGCTTATGAGAACATCCCAGTTCCGCGAAGCCAACAACCTGTGCTTGCGGAGAAGAGTTGACCGAGCACTGTGATTTTTTGAGGTAACAAGATGCAAGTTTCAGTTGAAACCACTCAAGGCCTTGGCCGCCGTGTAACGATTACTATCGCTGCTGACAGCATCGAGACCGCTGTGAAAAGCGAGCTGGTCAACGTAGCGAAGAAAGTGCGTATTGACGGTTTCCGCAAAGGAAAAGTACCGATGAATGTTGTTGCTCAGCGTTATGGCGCGTCTGTTCGCCAGGACGTTCTGGGCGACCTGATGAGCCGCAACTTCGTTGACGCGATCATCAAAGAAAAAATCAATCCGGCTGGCGCACCGAACTACGTTCCGGGCGAATACAAACTGGGTGAAGATTTTACTTACGCGGTAGAGTTCGAAGTTTACCCGGAAGTTGAGCTGACTGGCCTGGAAGCAATCGAAGTTGAAAAACCGGTTGTTGAAGTCACCGACGCTGACGTTGACGTGATGCTGGACACCCTGCGTAAGCAGCAGGCTACCTGGAAAGACAAAGACGGCGCTGCTGATGCAGAAGACCGTGTAACCATCGACTTCACCGGCTCTGTAGACGGCGAAGAGTTCGAAGGCGGCAAAGCGTCTGACTTCGTACTGGCGATGGGCCAGGGTCGTATGATCCCAGGCTTTGAAGAAGGCGTTAAAGGCCACAAAGCTGGCGAAGAGTTCACTATCGATGTGACCTTCCCGGAAGAGTACCACGCTGAAAACCTGAAAGGTAAAGCCGCTAAGTTCGTTATCAACCTGAAGAAAGTTGAAGAGCGCGAACTGCCGGAACTGACTGAAGAATTCATCAAACGTTTCGGCGTTGAAGATGGTTCCGTAGCGGGTCTGCGCGCTGAAGTACGTAAAAACATGGAACGTGAGCTGAAAGGCGCTGTGCGCAACCGCGTTAAGTCTCAGGCGATCGAAGGTCTGGTAAAAGCTAACGACATCGACGTTCCGGCTGCTCTGATCGACAGCGAAATCGACGTTCTGCGTCGTCAGGCTGCACAGCGTTTTGGCGGCAACGAAAAACAAGCTCTGGAACTGCCGCGTGAACTGTTCGAAGAACAGGCTAAGCGTCGCGTAGTTGTAGGTCTGCTGCTGGGCGAAGTGATTCGTACCAACGAGCTGAAAGCTGACGAAGATCGCGTTAAAGGCCTGATCGAAGAGATGGCTTCTGCTTACGAAGATCCGAAAGAAGTTGTTGAGTTCTACAGCAAAAATAAAGAGCTGATGGACAACATGCGTAACGTCGCTCTGGAAGAGCAGGCTGTTGAAGCTGTTCTGGCGAAAGCGAAAGTGACTGAAAAAGCCACTTCCTTCAACGAGCTGATGAACCAGCAGGCGTAATTCGTCGCTTATTTAGCACGAATTTCGTACGCAAGCCCGTCACCTTTTGGTGGCGGGTTTTTTTTTGTCACGGATTTTGCATGGGAAGAGTGCGAAAACAGCGTTTCAGTGTTAGCGTTACAACAAAAGATTGTTATGCTTGAATTATGGCGATGTCGTACCCATTACAGAGGGACTAGCTGATAATCCGTCCATAAGGTTACAATCAGCACAGCAGGTTTTTTCAA